>UOGK01000218.1_pt1 | contig 8145 bp, 4 predicted proteins | sample 1989001 | NCBI WGS metagenome assembly UOGK01 (sample SAMEA4712195, study PRJEB27164) | hydrothermal vent metagenome | biome: marine basaltic hydrothermal vent biome; feature: marine hydrothermal vent; material: mineral | place: Pacific Ocean | collected 2011-06-14/2011-07-23 | depth 1719 m | reverse complement strand
TCGTGGATATAAGAGACTTCTGTTCCGCCGGGCTCGGCATAGAGCGCGTGGATACGGCCATCCTCATCCCGCATGATCGCCAAGGTCGGGTCACTGAAGGTTTCGCCGCGATAGGTGACGACGAGGCCAGAGGCGGTCTCCCCTTCGACTTGTTCGGTAAAGGGAGAATCGCGGAATCGCTCGAAAACGACCTGCTGCTCGATTGCACCGTTGGTATGGGTAAGAGTGAGGCGGATCGCCGGGTTGGGGGGGCCGAGTTCACGCTCGGTGATGACGCCGCCTGCGCCGATCGTCGCCCGCTCGAAATGCTCGGCCTCGGTCACCGTCCAGCCGGTCTCGCCGAGTGGTTCGCCGGGCTCGGGGAGGGGGTGCTCGTCCCCAGCATCATCGATCCAGGCGATCCAGGGGCCCTCGTTGGCGGGAGGGGCCCAGGTTTCGCCTGTGGGGACGACCCGGAGAGCGAACCCGTTGAGCATGGGGGCCGCCTGGGTTGCTTCGATCTGCCCGACCCAGTCGCCCGTGACCTGGCCAGGCTCAGAGAGGATTTCGACCGCGTGGAGCGGGTTTTCGCCATCGTTTATGATCTTGGTGGCTTCTTCACTGTTCGCCCAGATATCGAGGATCTGGATCGTGTGCCCGGCAAGATCAATCTCCCCGGTGGCCGTCTTGCCGTCGGGGCCTTTGTCGAGCAGGGTGTATTCGATCGGGACAAAGCCTTGCTCGGTGTGCTCGACGAGCTGGATCCATCGTTCATCCATCAGGATGTAGCCGGAGGATTCGCCCTCTTCGAGGACGATTCGGCCCTCGATTTTGGTGAACATGGTGTAAAAACCAAGACCGATCAGGGCGATCATGCTGGCGTGGACGATGATGAACCCGACATGCTTGCGTTGCCACGGGTAGCGAACAACAACAGAGAGAATGAGCGAGGCACAGATCATCGCCATGAGCGCAACAAACCACCACGAGCCATAAACCCCGCCCATCGCGGCTGCCCGCCCGACGGTGGAATCGACCCAGGTACCCCAGATCATCGCTGCGGTCGCGAGCACCAGTGCAGGGACCGCAAACTTGACGCTCCCGATGAAGCGGGCAATCTGACCGACCGGGGTGGACTTCCAACCATCTTGGTGACTCATTGGTCTCGGTCTCCGGCCGATTGAGCCGCCGACGGGAGGGCGTCGGTGATCTCGCACATGGCCTGATAGTAGGTGTCAATCTCGAGCCCGAGCAGCGTTGCGCCGAACAGTTCGGCCTCCTCGCTGGTGACAATCTCGCCGTAGTTGATCGACGCGATGTAGTACGCGATCACCAACGGCAGGAGGTCGGTCTGCTCTTCGAGGGCAGGATGGATGAACAGGCAGAAGCCCTCGCTGGGGCGCTCGCCAAGAGGCATCGGGTAGGCCGGCTCGCCCGGTTCGAGCCCCGACGCATCGAACCGCACGCCGACGGGAAACCGCACAACGGTCCGGTCGTCGAGCATCCGGATGATCGTCTCGGCATCGATATAAAGCCCATACCGAAGGCGGGCTTCGTCGGCCTTGGCCGCGATATGGTCGCGGAGGGCCAGTTTCCCATCATGTTCGGTTGGCTTGTGTTCCATGCCGACGCCTTTCGTTGTCGATATCCTAGGGTGGATATAGGAAATAAACCTCTCTGGCGGCGTTTTTTCGGATTCTCTTCGCCAAGGCGAACCACCGGTTTTTATAGGCCCAGAACTGGGGATGCCGGGTGGTGCGGGAGCGTTTTTTTCGTCCGAGAATCCTCCAGAGCGAGGAGCACCCTCTGGGTGGGATACCCCAGAGTTACCTTTCACGCGGAAACAAGCCAAACACCACGCGCACAGCGGTCGATGAATGACCGGAAGCCGTTCGTGATTGTGAGAGGGATGGAGGTATTATGCGTGCCAAACCAACAACTCTCGTCGTTCTCGTCCGGTGCAGTGCGATGACACAGGGGCGTGAACCCGATATTACCTGTCGCAGATTCAATCGGCAGCAAAGCAGAATGAGGTGTTCGGCATGATGTCCAGTGACGACAACAACCGGATTCTCATCATCGGTGATATGCCGAAAATGCAGGGTGACCGCCGGACGATGGTCCCGCAGCATGACAGCGAGTTCGAGACGGGTGGGCATACGGCTCACAAGCCGCTTGAAGCCTTGTTGGTGGAACGCCGGGCAAACCTCGATGCCCGTTCTGACGGATTTCGGCTCCACACTGCGCCGCCCGGTGCCGACGCAACCGAGATGGTGCAGCAGGCGGTGGCTGCCGATGATCCGTATGCGGTGGCTTTTGTCGGTGTGCGCACACGAGTAGGTGCGGAGAGCGTCGAGACCATCGAACGCATGTGGGAGGCCGATCCTGCGCTCCAGATCGTGGTGTGCGCCGAGTATGAAGATCAGGTATGGGCCGAGTGGGCAGAGCAGCTCGGGCATACCGATCGGCTGCTTCTGCTCCGCAAGCCCTTTGACCAAGCTGAGGCGTGGCAGATCGCCCTCTCCCTGACGCACAAATGGAACCTCGGTCGGCAGGCCTCGGTCAAGCTCGAAGAGATGCACGCGATCGCTAAAGCCACCAACGAGCAACTCCATGAACAGATCAAGAAACGCTCGGAGGTCGAAGAGGAACTCCGCTATCTGGCCTACCACGACCAGGTGACCGGCCTGCCCAATCGGGCCTATCTGCTTGACAGGATCGAGCAGTGCATCGCCCGCTCGCTCCGGGTGCCCGGGTATCGCTACGCGGTGCTCTATCTCGATCTGGACAACTTCAAGCTCGTCAACGATTCGATGGGGCACGATCGGGGCGACAAGCTGCTCCAGGATGTCGCCCAACGGCTGCGGGCGTGCATGCGCACGATCGACTCGGTCGCCCGGGTCGAGGAAGACATCGCGGCCCGGGTCGGGGGCGATGAGTTTATCGTGCTGCTCGAGGGGCTCCGAGACCTCAAGGACAGCGCCCGCGTGGCGCAGCGATTCCTCGAGGTGCTCAACCGGCCCTTCCGGCTCGATGGGCGGGAGATCACGGTCTGCGCCAGCATCGGCATCGCAACCAGCGAGAGGCCGTATGTGCGCTCGCAAGAGGTGCTGCGTGATGCCGACACCGCGATGTACCGGGCCAAGAGCCTGGGCAAGGGGCGGTACGCGATCTTTGACCCTGAGATGCACGACGAGGCCAAACGGCGGCTGGAGATCGAGAGCAAACTCCGTGATGCGGTCGGTCGTGAGCAGTTCCAGCTCGCCTACCAGCCAATCGTGGATGTCCGCACCAGCGAGTTGGTCGGGTTCGAGGCGCTCTTCCGGTGCAACCTCCCCGGGATTGAGAGCACGCCACAGGAGATTATTAATATCGCCGAGGAGACCGGGCTGATTATCCAGATGGGCCGCTGGGTCTTTCGGCGTGCGTGCAAAGACTTCCGTACCTGGCTCGATAAATTTCCGCACGCCAAGGATCTGCGTATCTCGATCAACCTCTCGCGCCGAGAGCTCGTCGATGATGACCTGATCGAGAGCGTGCGGACCACGCTGCAGGAGGCGAGTGTCCCCGTGGGGCAGGTGTGCGTCGAGATCACCGAGAGCGGGATCATCGAGAACGGCGAGCGGGCGATGGTCCGGCTTCGACAGCTCCGCGAGCTTGGCGTGCAACTGCACATGGATGACTTCGGGACCGGGTATTCCTCGTTGGCCTGCCTCCATGCCTATCCGCTCGATGTCGTGAAGATCGATCGGGCTTTTACCGCGACGATGACCAAAGACACCCGGTACATCGCGGTGGTCAAGGCGATCGTGACGCTCTGCCGAACACTGGGGATGCGGGTGACTGTCGAGGGGATCGAGACCCCCGAGCAGCTCGAGCTTGTCGATTCGCTGGGTTGTGATTCGGCGCAAGGGTTCCTGTTTGCCCGGGCGATGTCTGCTGAGTCGGTGGAAGATCTGCTCGAAAGCACTCCCGACCGCCTGATGGCAGCATGAGTTAAACCAAGAGCATGGGCACTCGATTTGCCGGGTCGTTCGTCCCTCCGGGACGACTCTGTTCCTCTCGATTCTCTCTAGCCCGAGAGAGTGAAGTTCTCCGGGCCAATCGAGCATTGGAGAGCAAGAAGGGCAAGAGTCACCCCGGAGGGGCGAACGACCCAATACAAGATCGTTCCTGAGGGTTGATGTACCCGTTAAGCGAGAGACTCACCCTACTGTGAACAGCGCATGAAAAACCCGCCGCACCGGAGGGCTCCGATGCGGCGGGAAGTGTGTCAAATCACACGAGACGGATCAGATCAGCAGCCGGCAGTCCAGGCATTGAGGAAGCAGATCACATCCTGTGTGTTGACCGTGCCGTCACCGTTGCAATCGGCAGAGGAGTTTCCTGCAGTCCAGGCGTTGAGGAATGCGATCACATCCTGCGTATTGACGGCACAATCGCTGTTGAAGTCGCCCTCGCAATACTCATACCCGATCGGGGCCGAGTCGTAGCCGGTGTTGTCCGAGGTGTCGGCATCACCGGTAACGGTGACGATCACGCCGATGTAGTAGTTGTTTTCGCTCATACAGGGGAGGGTGAGCGAGTGCGGGCCGTAGGTCAGCGTCTGCCCCGCGCCGAGGCTCGAGTAGTTTCGGCTGCCGAGGTAGGTATCGCTCGGGGTGATGGTGGTGTTGGTCGAGGCGTAGAAGTCGGCTGTGAAGACGCCGGTCGCCAAGTTGCCGTTGTTGACATACTTGCCGGTGACAGTGATGATGTCGCCGGGGTTGTATGTGCCGTTACTGACAAAGAGGCTGTCAACTTCGAGGTCCGGGGCTTCGACGCGAAGCTCGACATAGCGGCTCCATTGATTCTGTCCGTTGTAGCAGTCATTGAAGAAGACCGTGTCTGTATAGGTGCCCATGCCGAGCCCGTTGGCGTTGCTGTTGAGGCTGAGCGTGACGGTGCTTGAGGTCCAGAGCTGGTCGTAGGTCTTGCTTGCGTCGAGCCAACTGGGGAGGCTGAGGACTTCATAGGCGGTGCCGACATCCCCGGCTGCGCTGGAGAGGGTGTAGACCTGGGAGCTGGGGGAGAAGGGCCCGCCGGGAGGGCCGGAGATGACCCAGGTGCTGCCCGGCGAGACGCTCGAGATGCTGCCTTGCGGGTAGACGCTCGTGGCCCCGGCGTGCGTGCCCCAGCCGCCGTTGGTGGCATATTGGCCATAGAGCCAGACCTTGGAGGGTCGGCCGGGGATGCCGGAGTTGGCGCTGTAGTCACCCCAGTCCATTTGCCCACCGAAGTAGTCGCCCCAGCGGAACCCGCCGTAGCTGCCGGTGCCATCCTTGATCTGGGCTGAGGCGCTGCTGAAGGAGCCTTGGTCCATCTCGACAAAGCGGATTTCCGCTTCATTGCCAGCACTGTTGGCGGTGCGGGCAAAGACCCAGAAGTTGCTCCCCGAGTAGTCCGCCGCCGAGCTGGGGAACCAGTAGTAGTAGCCGTCGGCCCCGAAGTTGCTCTCGAACTCGAGGGCATGGTTGACCGCATCAAACTTGTAGAGCAGGGCTCCGGTTTCGCCGCTGCGTTCTGTGTTCAGCCCGGTAAAGAGCTCGATACCGTTGCTGCCGAAGAGATCGTTGGTGACGACCGCGGTCATCAGGCGGCAGTCGATGGTGTCGATGCTGTCACCGTTGGGCTGGATCGCATCGGGCGGGGTGGTGTAGTTGCCGACGCCGGTGTCGGCCTTGGTGAGGGTGTTGGCCCCGAAGGCATCACGGACCTTCCAGAAGGTGATCCGGTTGCCACCACCCCAGCGGGAGTTGACAAAGTAGGCGTCGATGTTGCCGCTTTCGGACCAGGAACTCTGCATTTTGACGGCGCGGGGTGTGTTGGTCTGCGAGCCGTCAGCGTTGGTCAGGTTGGACCAACTGACCCGCCCCGCCGATCCGGCAGCATACATCGCGGCCTTGTCGAAGACGATCAGGCGAGCCCAACGGAACCCGCCGGCAAACTTGAACATATTGCCCGAGGCGAAGAGTTGTGTGTTGCTGTAGCCCAGATCGAAGTAGTCGGCCCAGGCGGCGTTGCCGGTGCCTGAGTCCTGTTGGACATTGAAGTTGTAATACCAGACGCTCGACCCCGGCAGCCCGAAGGGTGTCGAGTCGCCGGTCACGGCGATGACCAGGCGTGACTCTTGTGGGCTGTTGCTCCGGATGTGATACATCATCACCCACCGCCCGGCCCACGGGTCAAAGATCACCTTGGGGTCGAACATGAAGTCGTCACTGAGCCCGAGGTAGTCATTAATATCACGGCGAAACAGCTCGGTGCCGCAGCTGTCGTAGACCGCGAAGTCGTCGTTGGTCACGCAGACCTGGTAGTCGTATCCGCGGGCGAGGTCCGGGTCCGGGGGAGTCAGGCCGTTGTAGCCCGGACCCTCGAAGTTCTGCATCAGGGGCTGGGACTGCGGGGCTTGGATGTCATCGACCAGTGGCGGCCAGTAGCCCGAGCCGTCGGGGATCCAGGGGTCGCTCCCCGGGCGCATGGGCCTGCCTGCCTCGCGGTCGGGCTGAGGGATCGTCCCGGCGGGGAACACCCCGTCAAACGGGATATGCACCGGCGCCACGATCGGCTCCCACTCCATGATCATCCCCGTCTCGGGATCAATGACCGTGCCGGGGGTGTAGGTGCTGTTCACACCCTTGTACTCCGGCAGGGTGTCTCGTGTCGGCGGGGTCTGCACATTGGTCTGACCAAACGCCAGCCCGGCTCCCATCGAGAGCACAAGCCCGACGGCAACACAGCCCGTCTGCATACTCTTCACAAGGTCTCTCATAACTTCACTCCTCATGGTGTCCTCCATCTCCATCACACCGCGGGCTGCACGATGCAGCCTGGTGAGAGTTGCTCGTCTTATATATAGCGGGAACGGGTAGATGCACAATACCCACCCGGCTTCGAAGCAGTGCCTCTGCAGCCTCTACAGGACCAAGCGCGATCAATACCGAGTTGTCACGCCTCAAACGCATCAAAATTCCAATACCTCAATCTCCATTCCCGAGATTGCAGGATAGTCAGGGCATATGAATGCGCCAACAGTATGGCCGGTTTTTCAGCGAGAAATCAGGATTTCCTGAAACGCACAGCCGTTATCGGCAAGGCGGTTCTTGTTGCCGATAAAGCACGCCTTTATGCGCTTTACGAGCAGAGCATATCCAGCAGCGCGTGCAAGTCATTGCTCGCGATCGGCATGCCCGGTGTTGCCTCATGGATGAATCCGTCTCCAATAGCACGGTCAAGCCATCGGCAGAGATCGTCGTAATAGCCAGCAACATTCAGAATGCCCTGAGGCTTGCTGCACCCGTGGGTCCGCAACTGCGACCAGGTCGCCATCTCGAACAGCTCGTCGAGAGTCCCCAAACCCCCGGGCAGTACGAGAAACGCGTCCGAAAGCTCGGCCATCCGGGTCTTGCGTTCGAGCATCGTCTCGACCTCGATCATCCGCTGGATGCCCTGGTGGGCCGCCTCTTTCTCGACCATCCACGAGGGGATCACGCCGATGACCTGGCCGCCGGCGTCGAGGGCTCCGTCGGCGACTGCCCCCATCATCCCTTTGCCCCCGCCGCCATAGACGAGCGTGAGCCCCCGCGCAGCAAGGGCAGCCCCCGTTGCGCGGGCCGCCTCGACATACTCGGGCCGATTGCCTCCGGAGGAGCCACAGAACACACCGATAGAGCGCACAGGGTCGGGCATGGCGATCAAAAATCCTCGAACCCGCCACGGGTCTCGTACTCAAAGTCGTGGAGTGTTTGTATTTCGTCAGCACTCTTGTCCGCCAGGTTGTTGAACCGGTCGATGATCGGCTGGGGATCGGCAAACGCCAGCCCGCCCATGAGGGCGAACTTGTGGGCGAGCAGGTCGGCAAAGTCAGCGGTGGTGTTGCGGGCGTGCCCGGCCGGGTACATCACGAGCCCCGAGTCGAGCGTCGCGCCGGCTTCGTCAGTGATGACGACGCTCGTCGGGATGCCGTCGGGGTAGCGGCGGTCGTACTCAGGACCGCCGTGGCTGAACTCGATCCGCTCCATGATCGACCGGGTGAGCGAATGGAAGACGGCCTCCTTGTTGTAGTCGAGGGGGTCGAGCATGAGCCCCTTCCAGTCGGTCGGCTTGCCGGCAGCCTTGTTTTCCAGG
>UOGK01000209.1_pt1 | contig 8162 bp, 7 predicted proteins | sample 1989001 | NCBI WGS metagenome assembly UOGK01 (sample SAMEA4712195, study PRJEB27164) | hydrothermal vent metagenome | biome: marine basaltic hydrothermal vent biome; feature: marine hydrothermal vent; material: mineral | place: Pacific Ocean | collected 2011-06-14/2011-07-23 | depth 1719 m | reverse complement strand
CCTGGGGGTCAACAGCAAGCAGAAGTTCAAGGGCGAGGGCACCGCCAAACGCTCCGACCGCTTTACCGCCCGCATCACCGCCGAGATCATCGATGTCAAGCCCAACGGCAACCTCGTCCTCGAGGCCCGCAAGACGGTCGCCTCCCAGAACGGGGAGTCAAAGACCATCGTCCTCTCGGGGATCTGCCGCCAGGAAGACATCACCGACGCCAACACGATCAACTCCTCGCAGCTTGCCGACCTTCGGCTGATCCAATCGACCGAGGGCGAAGTCACCAAGACCGCTGAGAAGGGGTTCATCCCCCGCATCTTGGAAGCCATTTTTAACTTCTGATCCCACAACATCCCAACACCCTCGCGAACACCGCACGCCGGAAACCCGCCATGCCCCGATTCCTCCCGCTCATACTCGTCTGCTTTGCCTCTCTTGGTTCGACGGTGTGCGCACAGACCGTCACCGTCCAGGAACTCGCCCGGCTCAGCACCGACAGCAGCTACACCCTCCAGGGCATCGGGCTCGTCATGGGACTCCCCGGCACCGGCGATACCGGCAAAGAACTCGCCATGGCCCGACCGCTCGCCCGCGTCATGGAGCTCAGCGGCAACCCCGTCCCCGACCTCAAAGAACTCGAAAAAACCAAAAGCGTCGCCCTCGTCATGGTCACCTGCGAGATCCCCCGTGGCGGCGCACGCCAGAACGACGAGCTCGATGTCACGATCGCCACGCTCGGCTCCGCATCGAGCCTCGAAGGCGGACAACTCTTCATCGCCCCCCTCCTGGGCCCGACCCCCGGCACGCCTGTCTTTGCGATGGCCTCCGGGCCGGTCATGCTGCTCAACCCGAACATCCCCACCACCGCCCGCGTCCCCGGCGGGGCCCAGATCGTCCGCGAGCTGGTCATGCCCGCGCCAAAGACCAACTTCACCCTCGTCCTCGAACCCCACTACCGTGGCTATGGAGCAGCCTCGCAGATCGCGACCGCGATCAACGACAGCTACTTCAACACCCCGGCTGCCGAGGGGCTCCGGGTCGCCCGGGCGCTCGATGATCGCACGATCGCGGTCAATATCCCCAAGGGCGAACAGCCCGAGCCGGCCGCCTTTCTTGCCGACATCATGTCCACGCAGATTGCGACCGAGTTGCTCAAGCTGCCCGCCCAGGTGATCTGCGATGTGCGCACCGGGACGATCAGCTTCACCGGCGATGTGCGCATCAGCCCGGTCGCGCTGACGATGAACGGGATCAATATCGTCAGCACGGTCCCGCCGCCCGAGCCGACGCCTGCTGATCCGCTGATCACGCAGAGCAAGTGGATGGGGCTCTCGACCGAGGACCCGGGCTCGACGCGCGGGGCCAAGCTGCAAGACCTGCTCAATGCCTTCTCGCAGCTCAATGTGCCGGTGAAAGACCAGATCGCGATCATCTCGCAGATTCACAAATCCGGACAGCTTCACGCCAAGCTGATTATGAGGTAGTCATGCAGATCGGCTCGATGCCATCTTCGGTTTCGCCGGGCTTTGCCGATATCGCCTCGTCGCGGTCGGGGCTTGCCAAGGAGCAGGCCGAGTTTGCCCGGATCATGTCGATGGCCTCGGCGGGCAAGACACCCGCCCCACGAGAGGCCGACGATGAGGCCCGCGATGCAGCCGAGCAGTTGGTGGCGGTCGTGCTGATCGAGCCGATCTTTAAGCGGATGCGCGAGAGCAACCAGGCGGCGCCGCCCTTTGCGCCGACCAACGGCGAGAAGCAGTTTCAGTCGATGCTTGATGCAAAACTTGCGCATGAGATCACCAGTGCTGCGCGGTTCCCGCTCGTTGACCGGTTGGCACGCGATCTGCGTAGCACTCAGCGCACGGAAGCACAGTAACACACCCGCCGCCCGGAGCAACCCGGGCGACGCCGGAGGACCGGCGGTATGCAGAACACCCGCAAGAACACATCTCGAGCGAACGCTCTCCGAGCGAGCGCTCCATCTTCAGTTGCTGCCCCTGCGACCCGCTCGCTCGAAGCGCTGCTGAATGACCTTGTGCGTGCGCACGAAGTATTTATGCGTGCGTCCGGGGCCCACCGTGAGTCGCTCCGCCGGGCGGACCCCTCGGCCATCAGCGAGGCGCGAGACCAGGTCGCCGAGGCGTGCCAGCGGATCGCGGCGCTCGACCAGGAACGCCGCTCGATCGTGGCGGCCCTCTCGCCGGGCAATCCCGATGCAACGCTCACCTTCCTGGCAGCCCGGCTCCCCGAGCCTGAGCGGAGCCGATCGCTTGAACTCGCCAAGACGCTCCGGGAGCTTGTGATTCGCGCCCGGACCGACCAGCGTCGGCTGCGAGCGGCTGCCGACTCGATGCTGCGGCATGTGCGCGGGGTGGTGCAGCAGGTGCAGCAGAGCCTGAACCACTCGGGGACCTACGGCCGGGCCGGGCGCGTGGACGCCGGGGCAGCGGTGGTCTCCGGGATCGACATGACCACATGAGGGTGCTATGAGCTTGACCGCAGCCATGTTGATCGGACGCAGCGGACTCTCGGCCGCCCAGACGGGCGTGCAGGTTGCTGCCAACAACATCGCCAACGCCTCGACGCCGGGGTACTCGCGGCAGGTGTTGACGCTCGAACCGACACGAGGGAGCTCCTTCGGCGGAAGCGGGGCGGGCGTCAGTGTCACGGATATTCGTCGGCAGGTCTCGGCTGCTCTCCAGGGCAGACTCTGGACGAGCCAGTCTGAACAAGCCGCAGCGGGTGCCCAGCTCGACTCGCTGAGCACGCTCGAAGCCTCGCTCCAGGAACTCACCGGGAACGATCTGTCGAGCGAGCTGGCGGGGTTTTTCGGCGCGTGGTCAGAGGCTGCCAACCTCGAACAGTCGAACTCGGTCGTCGTGCAGCAGGGACAACGGCTGGCGGATTTTGTCGGGCGGATCCGCCGTGATGTGCTCCTTGTACGGGAGCAGATCCAGAGCCAGATGGGGGGACTCGTCACCCGCGCCAATGAGCTGCTCGAGCAGATCGCGGAGATCAACACCTCGATTGCGCGCACAGAGCGGGGCAAGCCCAACGCCAATGAGCTGCGCGACCAGCGGGACATGCTGGTGACGAGCCTGAGCGAGATCGTGGATACCACGATCGTCGAGCAGCCGGACGGGCAGTTTGATGTGCATGTCGCGGGGACGCCGATCGTGCTCGGGGGACGCAACCTCGGGATCGATGTTCGGCAGGACTCCGACGGCTCGCAGCTCACTTCGGTCGTGATGCTCAAGACCAACGGCCAGCCTCTGAATGTCACGGGGGGGATCGTCGGGGGATTGCTTGCGAGCCGGGATATCGGGATCGGGGAGACGCTCGAAACACTCGACACGATCGCGGCCCAGCTTGCCTTTGAGGTGAACAAGCTGCACTCGACGGGCATCTCTGACCCCGGCATGACCTCGATGACCGGGCTGCTTGGGATTCCCACCGCCGATCGCACGATCGCGATGAACTCCTCGCTGAATGCGACCTTTGCCGGGCTGCCCTATTCAGCAGAAAACGGAGGGTTCTTTGTCAATGTCAAGAACCAGGCGAGCGGGCTCACCCAGAGTGTGCGCATTGATGTGGACCTCGACGGGCTCACCAACACCGGCGAAGTCGGGTTTGATGACGACACCTCGGCAGAAGATATCCGGGCAGCCCTCTCGGGTGTGGACAACCTGACAGCAACCTTTGCTGCGGATGGCAAGCTGCGGATCACAGCTGATGAGGGGTATGAGGTCTCCTTCTCGGATGACACCTCGGGGGCGCTTGCGGTGCTCGGAGTCAACGCCTTCTACGAGGGGACGACCGCGGCGGATCTCGCGGTGCGGAGCGACCTGCTCGACGACCCCACGCAACTGGCGACCGGGCGGATGATTGACGACACGGTCGTCGCCAACGGCACGGCCCTGGCGATCGCGGGGCTGCAGGATGCCGGGCTCGAAGCGCTCAACGGCGAGACGCTGCTTGAGCTCTGGGGCAACCAAGTGCAGACAATCGCGGTCAATACCGAGTATGCGTCGGATCGGCTCGAATCGACGGGGATCGTGCGGCAGAGCCTCGAGGCGCAGCGGGCCGGGGCAAGCGGGGTGAGCATCGACGAGGAGTCGATCAACCTCATCAACTATCAGAGGCAGTACGAGGGCTCGGCGCGGATCATCTCGGTCGCGCGAGACCTGCTCGACACACTCCTGCGGATGGTCTAGGGAGGAAGAACGACGATGACGAGCATTCCCTCTAATCTCGGCCGCGTGCCCGACCTGCTCCGCTCGCAGCTGTCGTTGACCAATCTCACGCGGACGAACCTGGAGATGTTCCGCCTCTCGAACCAGCTCGCGACGGGCCGAACGATCAACAAGCCCAGCGACGATGCTGTGAAAGCGGTGGCGATCGCGGCCGTGCAGGGCCGAATGGAACGCACCCAGCAGCTCTCGCGGAACCTGGAAGTGGCGGGAAGCTCGCTGGCGACGCTTGATCAGGCGTTTGCCGAGGCGAGCGACTTGCTGTTGCAGGCGCAGTCGATCGCGAGCGAGCAGCTCAACTTCGGGTCGAGCTCGGAGGAGCGGAAGAGCCAGGGGGTGATTATCGAGTCGATCATCCAGGGGCTGTATCAGATCGCCAACCGGGAGTCTCGGGTGGGGCATATCTTCGGCGGGAGCACGCCGAAGGACCAGCCGTTGGAGGCGTTCCGGGGTGGGTACCGCTATACGGGTCGGGGGCCGGGGCTGACGACGGATCTGGACTTTGGGGGGGCGATCCCGGTAACACTGGGCGGGGGGACGCTGCTTGGATCGACCTCTGCGCGTGTGCGTGGGACAGCCGACCTCGACCCGGCGTTGACGGCTGATACCCGGCTTGCGGACCTCAACGGGGCGCGGGGGATCGGGGTCGAGACGGGGGTGCTCTCATTTGCGTTTGATGGGGATGACCCGGTCGAGTTTGATCTCACGGGGGCCGAGACGGTGGAGGATGTGATCGCCCGGATGACCGCAGCAATCCGGGCGTATGAAGCCGAAAACGAGGTGACGGTCCTGGGCGATGAGGGCATTTCGTTTACTGGCGAATCGCTGACGATCGATATCGATGACAACGACGGTGCCAACCCCTCGCTGGTCTTTGCGGATATGGGGTCGGGGACGACCGCCTATGACCTGGGGCTCGCCGATGATGAGGGCCTGAGCTTTGATGCGACGAGCGGGACGGGGCTTGCGCTCTCGCCAGGGCTCACCTGGACGACCCCGGTGGCGGCCATGGACGGGCTTGAGGGGGTGACGCTTGGGAAGATCAAGCTCACGGGGCTCGGGCAGACGCGGATTGTTGACCTGGCGGGGGCTGAGTCTTTGCAGGATATCCGCAACCGGATCGAGGCGTCCGGGCTCGGCGTGCGAGTCGAGATCAACCGCGATGGCGACGGGATCAATGTATATAGCGAGGTCGCGACCGGGGGGGCGGGGTCGCTGGCGATCGAGGAGATCGAGGGCAACAACGGGACAGCCTCAGCACTGGGAATCCGCTCGCTCGATGCCGCGACCCGGCTGAGTGATTTTAACGATGGGCGGGGCGTGCGGATCGTCTCGGGGGCAGTCAACCCCGATACCGGTGACCCCGACCCGACGCTCGATATCGACATGACGATCAGGCTGGGCAATGGGGTTTCGCTCGATATCAACTTTGCCCCGGGCGATGCGGTGACCGTCGGGACCGTGATCGAGGCGATCAACTCGCAGGCAGACGCCCAGTTGACAGCCCTCGGGCTGCCGACGACGCTGTTTTCGGCGTCGCTGGGGGATGGGGACAACGGGATCGTGCTGAGCCAGGACAACGACGCAGCAGGAATGACCGACCCGCTGACGGTCGAGTCTCGGAACAACTCGCAGGCGGCGAGCGACCTTGGGCTGAAGTCCGGGTCGCTGAGTACGGATGGCTCGACGATCCTCGGCGAAGACCGGGCGAGGGTGAGGCCTGCGAATGTGTTCTCGTGGTTGATCGACCTTCGGACGGCCCTGGAGGGGGACGACACGACTGGCATAGCTCTTGCGGGGGAAAGTCTTGGAGAGGCGGTTGACAGCCTCGCCGAGACTCGGGCCCTCGTCGGGGGGTATGCCAACCGGGTGAATAAAGAGACCTCGACACTTGAGGATCGTGATGTTTTGGATCAGATCTTGCTGAGTGACTTGCAGGACACAGATTTTGCGCAGGCGGCAACAAGACTTGCGCTTTTGCAGACGCAGCTCCAGGCGGGGATGCAGACGACCGGGATGCTCACGAGCCTTTCGCTCATGAACTTCCTGAGGTTGTAGAGAGAGATGCTCGGTGATCGGCGAGAGCCGGTTATCGAGGTTTGGAAAAGTTGAGTCAGGGCTCGTTTCGGCCGCGAGTCCGATCATGGACAGGATGTCCGCCGGCACGGATTGTCGGGAACGATTTTCAGGAGTAAGGCCGCGTAACTGGAGCGCACCATGGAAGTGCGGACCACACGGTTCGGGGTGATCGATATCGCGGAGGATCGCGTGATCACCTTTACCAAGGGCTTGCTTGGTTTCCCCAAGCAGCAACGATTCTGCCTGCTTGAACCCGGAGAAGACGCGTGCTTCTTCTGGTTACAGTCGGTGGATGATCCGGAGTTGGCGTTTGTCGTGACCGATCCGTCGCTGTTTGTTTCGGAGTATGCGGTGCATATTCGCCCGGAGCAGATGGAGTCATTGTCGCTCACCGATCTCGCTGATGCCCAGATCTTCGTGATCGTCAACAAGGTTGACCAGACACTGACGGGCAATCTGCAAGGCCCACTGGTGGTCAACACGGTCACGCGGACCGGCGAGCAGATGGTGCTTGCCGAGAAGAAGTGGACGACCAGGCACCCGTTGCTCGAGGTCAAGCCGACCACCAAGGTCGCCTCGGCCTGAGTGTTTGTGTTCAACCGCAGTGTCCGGCTGCTTTGGTCTCGGCGTGATCGGTGCGCCGCCAGAGTCTCGGACGACACCTTCCCGTCGCAGCGTGTGTTTGTGCTGCGGCGTTCCCCCGGTTCTGCCGAGTGTACTCGGCTTCAGGAACCACTCTGTACTCAGGAGCTTACCCATGCTGGTGCTCTCTCGTCAGCGGGATGAAACAATCATGATCGGCGATGAAATCGAGATCACGGTTGTTGATATCCGCGGTGACAAAGTGCGCTTGGGTATCACCGCTCCGACAAGCATCGCGGTGCATCGCAAGGAGGTCTACGAGGCCATCCGACGCGAGAATGAGCACGCGGCGCGACTCAACGGTGATATCCAGCAGATCAGCCAGACGATTCAGCCAGGCCCGGAGCGGGTAGCCGCTCGCTCGAGGGCTGCGCAACTTGCCAGGCCGATCCGCACCACGCCACCGACCGAACCCCCCACCGGACCTCCTACGGAGTCCCCCACCGAACCCGTCGTTCCCAAGCACGAAACCACCAAACGCACAGGCTAAAGAGCTTGTGCCGGGCCGTCTCTTTAGTAGATCGCCCCTCGGCCTCAGTCACGGAGGATTGCCATGTCGAGGATTAATTCGAATATCCCAAGTCTCATCGCGCAAGCGAATCTGAACAACAACAACGCGGAACTGCAGCTTCGGCTCGAACGCCTGTCGACCGGGCTCCGCATCAACCGAGGTGCTGACGACCCGGCGGGGCTCATCATCACCGAGCGCATCCGCTCGGACCTCAACGGCATCGAGCAGGCGATCAAGAATGTCGAGCGGGCAAGCTCGGTGATCGCCACGACCGAAGGATCGCTCGCTGAGGTGACCGACCTGCTCACCTCGATCCGGGCGCTGATGGTCGAGGCGGCCAACACCGGTGCCAACTCAAAAGAGGAGCGGGCGGCCAACCAGCTCCAGATCGACTCGGCGATCGACTCGATCACGCGGATCAGCAACACCGCGACCTTCGGCGGGCTCAAGCTGCTCAACGGCTCGCTTGACTACACGCTCTCAGGGGTGAATACCTCTGAGATCTCCCAGGCACGGATCAATACCGCGAGCCTGATCAATGTGGACAGCCTCGAGGTCGAGGTCGATGTGATCGCCTCGGCCCAGGTTGGTGCGCTCTACTACAACGGCGGCACCTCACCACCCGGTCTCACCCTCTCGGCGACCACCCTCGAAATCGTCGGGCCCTCAGGTGTTGAAGTCATCACCT
>UOGK01000483.1_pt1 | contig 8200 bp, 5 predicted proteins | sample 1989001 | NCBI WGS metagenome assembly UOGK01 (sample SAMEA4712195, study PRJEB27164) | hydrothermal vent metagenome | biome: marine basaltic hydrothermal vent biome; feature: marine hydrothermal vent; material: mineral | place: Pacific Ocean | collected 2011-06-14/2011-07-23 | depth 1719 m | reverse complement strand
GGCTGTGCCGGGCTACAGATCATCTTCAAGGAGATTCAACAATGTATGACGACAGAGGCGACAGAGGCGACCGGGGCAACGACAGAGGCGGCAGAGGCAGGCATGGCGGCGGCCATGGTGGGGGTCATGGCGGCGGCCGGGGTGGCTATCGACGCGACGACCGTCGGGGCACCCCCCTCACCGACCTCGACCCCGCTCTCACCGACATGAGCCGTCGGGTCATCGGGTGCGCGATCGATGTCCATAAAGCCCTCGGCCCCGGCTATCCCCTCGAGGTCTATGCTGCCGCACTCAAAAACGAGTTTGCCGAGCAGGAGATCGCCTACAAGACCGACCACGCCTTCGATGTGACATACAAAGACAAGAAGGTCGGGCAGGTCAACGCGGGCATGTTCATCGGCGACCGCTTCATCGTCGAACTCCTCGCTCGCGTCGGCGAGGTCGGCACCACTGAACGAAGCCAGCTCCGCGCCCAACTCCGGGCTGCTGATATCGAGCTGGGGCTCATCATCAACTTCGGCGAACGACGCCTCAAGGATGGCCTCGTCCGCGTTCTCAACCCCGACAAGCTCAACGCCATCCGCGAAGAGCAGGAAGAGCACGACGACGAATACGAAGATGACGACGAGGACGGCGAGTACGAAGACGATGATGAAGAGTACGAAGATGATGACGAAGAGGAAAAAGAGGAAGAGAACATAGGCTGACCCCGCGCCGACACCCCCAACCAACTCCCAGCCGGCGGGCAACATCCCGCCGGTTTTTCATGCGCCCGGCTCTGGCACCATCTCCCTCTGCATGCTCCCTCTTCCTTCTGCTTCATCTCTTTTCTACTTCGTCTCCTTTCCTGCTCCCTCTCTCACGCCCCGTGGGAGAGGGTTGGGGAGAGGGCTCTTCATCTCCTTCTTCTCCACCGTTCGAACACCCCACAGCACACGCTCAACTCCGAGGCTTTCCGTCTCACCTCGTGTACACTGTGATACGCTCTCGGAATCAGAACGACACACGGCTCGGAGAGCCGTGCCACCGAAGAACCGTGCCACAAAGCTCATGCGTATCCTCCATATCTCAACCCGGCTCATTCTTGGCGGCAGCCAGGAAAATACCGTTCTCAGTTGCGAGGGCCAGGCCCGGCTCGGCCACGAGGTCCACCTCGCCTTCGGCCCTATCTTCGGCCCCGAGGGTTCCTCGCTCGCCCGCGTCGAGGCGTTCAACCATCGCTGCAAGTCCGACATCGAACTCGCAACCACCGGCGACCCCTGCACGCCCATCGGCATCCACACCATTCCCAATCTCTGCCGCGAGCTTTCACCCGGCAAAGACATCCGCGCGTACCGCGAACTCAAGCACCTCATCGCAACACTCAAGCCCGACATCGTTCACACCCATTCGAGCAAGGCCGGGGTTCTTGGGCGGGCTGCCGCGTGGAGTGTCCTCTCGCAAAGCACCCGCACCTCTAGAGCCCCTCGCGCAAGCGAGGGGGAATCCGTGTCAAGCGCCCCCCCCCCTCGCTCGCGCGAGGGGCTCCATCCCGCCGTCATCCACACCATCCACGGCCCGCCATTCATGCCCATCGAGGGGAATGCAGCACGCCGCACAAAGATTCGCACGAAAAACCACATCTACACACTCGCTGAGCGATACGCTGCACGCCGCTGCCACACCATTATCGCTGTTGCCGACGCCATGACCGAGCAGTTCCTCGAACGCCGTATCGGCACCCCCGCCCAATACATCACGATCCGCAGCGGCATGGAGACCGAACCCTTCCTCACCGCCCGGCCCGGCGAACACCGAAGCGAAATTCGCCACGAACTGGGTCTTGCCGAGACTGATTTCGTCATTGGCACCGTTGCCCGCCTCGCCGAGCACAAAGGCCACGACGACATCCTCGACGCCCTCGGTGACGATCTTCGTGCGCATCCCGATTGGAAACTCCTCTGGGTCGGTGACGGCTGGTGGGGTGACCGCCTCCGTGCGCGAGCCGCGGGCATGGGCCTTGCCGATCAGCTTATCACCACCGGCCTCGTCCCCAACGATCGCGTCCCTGCGATGATGCGCGCGATGGACATCCTCGTCCACCCCAGCTACCGCGAGGGTCTCCCGCGCACCGTTCCCCAGGCGCTCCTCGCTGGCGTTACCCCCATCGCCTACGACACTGACGGCACCCGCGAAATCTGCCGCACCAGTGAAACTGGCATCCTCGTTCCTCTTGCTGATCGTGCTGCCCTGCGTGAGGCGGTCATCGGGATGTATGAAAAACCCGACGAGCGCCGCCATCTCGCCGCCACAGGCCGTGCGGAGTGTGTCCGAGAGTTTGCTGCTGAGCGTATGGTCCATTTGCTTGAAGAGGTGTATACCAATGCCATCAAGCACGCCTGAACAACTCAAACATCTGGCGTCATCATGTTCTGTGTGCCACGGCCATTTTGTCCGCGCAGACGCTGCGGACGCCAACCGACACGACTCACAGAGCCGTGGCACACGACAGAATAGAATGGCGCAAGGCACTCTCTCCAGTGGGGTGGGCGTCACGCCCCTCAGTGCTCGATTTCTGTTCTCTGTCATCGCGTTGCTCTGCGCGGTCCTCGTCACCACCACCAGCGCCCAACGCCTCGACTTCAACACCGCCCCTCCCGACCCCAAACCCGGCGAAGGCCTTGCTGTTCTTGCCCTCGCCGATCTGCTCGAAGCCGAGGCCGACCACTTTGCCGAGTTTGATGCCCGCCGCGCCTTCCGTGTTCTCGCTGCCGACCTGCTCCGCGCTGGCGAGAACGCGGGCACGCCTGGTGCCGAGGCCATCCTCGCCGCCCTCACCCTCGCAGCCAAACGCGATCAACTCGACACTCTACTTCTCACCCATGACGCCGCCACGCAGGGCTATATCTCCGACCTGATCGCCGAGACCGAACGCTCGATCCTGCCGCGAGAGGTCGATCTCGTGCTCCGCGACGCGCTCGCCCCGCTCGCGGGCGACCTCGATCCTCGTTGTGGCTGGTGGACAGGCGACGCGCGTTTCCTTGCCGACAACACCGCCACCCTCACCGCCCTCCTCGACAGCCGTCACCTCACCGATGAGGCCTCGGCGGTGCTCGCCCAGATGGTCGCCCTGCTCGATATCTCGGCTGACCACCCCGCCTATCGGCGCGACGCGGCTTTGTGGGCAGTGCTCCTTGAGACCGCGAGTGCTGCGCTCGATACTCCTCCCGACTGGCTCGACATGCCCGCCCGCGACAAACTGCGTGCCGACTTTTCGGCGGGGGTGGCCATGTGCCTCGACAAGCCAGCCGAATCGCGCGCACACCTGGGGCGCACCGCGAACCTCGTCGGCATCATCCGATTCACCTACCTCCTGCGAGATTCACTCCAATCTCGAGAACTCCGCGACGCGGTCAACCGCCTCACCGCCGCCGCCGAGGGTGATCCCACGCGCGACCCCGAAGCGGTCGCCCGCATCGCCGAAATCTACGCCCTCGCCCTTGCCCTCATCGATGCCGAGGTCCACGCGCCGCCGCCAAACACTCTGGTGCGTCAGGTCCGTCCCATGTACGCCCCGCTCGTCGATGCCCACCAGCAGGCTGCCGAAGCCGTCGTGCGACTGCTCCCCACGATCCTCAGCGAACCCGACCCGATGATCAATCCGGGTGTGCTCGCTGCCATGAGTTCGCTGCAACAGGCCACCGACGACCTGATCATCCCTTACAATCTTTCCGTGCTGCTCTCGACCTGGACCAGCGACCCGAGTCGGCCGATCCCGGCTCCTGCGCGAGAGCCGATCGCCACACGCGAGATGGGGCCGCTGGCCGAGCGAGTGCGCACACTCGGCGTTGCCCTCGGCCGTGATAAGGACGCCGCCGAGGCGCTCACCCAACTGCGATCCCTCGCTGCGATCGCGCCCTCCGTCAGAGAACTTCCCGGCGAGCGAGAGCTGCGCGAAGGCATCGGTTCTCCCGTCTGGCGCAGGGTTACCAGCGACCAGGCCGATCGCCTGCTCTTTCTCATAGAGCAAGCCCGCACGAGTTGGCTGCGAAGCAGCGCCATTGCACAGTTTACCGACCGTCGTGCCGATGACGAACTCCGCCTCCGCACCTTCGCATCCGTGCTCCCGCTCCTGCGCGATGCCGCTGCGCTTGACACCATGCGTGCCGACTGGGCCCGCAAGATACCTCCCGCGATCAACGCAAGCCCCGGACTCGAACTCACCCCTGCCAGCCTGAACGCGCTCGCAGGCGACCTCACGCGCCAGGCCTCGCAACTGGCCCTCTTCACCGCCCGTGGAGACGACGATGCGGGCACAGCCGCGCGAGCCACAGCATTGCGCGAGACCTTCGCCGCGGCGCTGCTCTATGCACAGCTCGATGCCGAAGCCCGGATACGCAAGCTCCCCGCGTGCAGCATCGTCGGCGAACTCGGCACCGGTGCCGCCACCAACAGGGCCTGGCTGGCCGAGCACCGCCACGCCCTGGCTGCGATCAGCCGCGCTGCATTTGAGGCCGCTGCTGCCGAGGGAGAGACCCGCGAGATATTCCTCATCTACGCCAACCGACTTGCGTTGCCCATGCTTGATGCGCTGCCGTAGAGCTGGTTTCACTACAGAGGGCACAGAGGAAGACAGAGAAAGACCATGGTGGCCGCCTCCTCGCTTCGCTCATCAGCGGGCCGAACCGGCACTCCAAGTCAAACATCTCCTGTTGTTCCCATAAACATACAAGGGCGCAGAGTGTGGAGAGGTGGTTGTCGCTGAGGGCGCGTTGCAGGCCTTCGAGGGCGTCGTCACGGATGGTTTGGAAGAAGGAGAGCACCTCGAACGAAGGCCTATCCCTCGGTCGCCCCGGTGACGATCGACTCATCCCGCTCGCCGCTCTTGCGGAAGCCGGCCCGGGCCTCGGTGTAGCGTTGTGGCGAGATGTTGAGGTCGGGCGTCTCGCCGGCTTTGTGCTGGGCGTGGAGGTGTTCAAGAAACGGCACGCACCACTGGCACCCGGTGCCCGCATCGAGACACTCAGAGATCAACGACGCGACCGGCGGGTCTTCGCGGGCAAGGTAAGACCGGATCTTTCGGAGCGAAACGCGGTAGCACAAACAGACATGATCGTCGGGTTCCATCCCCTATTATAGTGTTCGCTGGCATCCGGCGCAGTGTGAAATCCGCACACGATGGTGCCCAACAACAACGCGGGAAGGAGTCCTTTCATGTCGACTTATAGAAAACTGCAAGTGGCCGTTGTCGCCATCGCGGCGTGTGGAGTCGTGGTATCAGCACACCCGGTGTGGACGCAGCCGGAAGTGGCGACAGAGACCAAGGCGGGGCCGAGCCTGGCAGATCGGCTTTCGTGGATCGAGAGTGAGTTTGAACAGGCGAGGATCGAACAGCACGCGCCGGGGGCTGCGCTGGCGATTGTCAAAGATGGCGAGGTCGTTTTCACGCAGGGCTTTGGGGTCGCGGATATCGAGAGCGGGCAAAAGGTCACGCCCGACACCCGCTTTGCAGTCGGCTCGACAACCAAGGCGTTCACCGCGACCGTGATCGGGATGCTCGTCGATGACGGCGTGATGAGCTACGACGCGCATGTGCGAGAATATGTCCCGGCGTTCCACATGATGGATGCTGATGCTGACGAGCAGATCGTGGTGCGCGACTTGCTCTGCCACCGCGTGGGCTATGCCGTGATGAACGCGACCTGGTACGGCGTGCCGAATGTCACGAGCGAGGAGATCATCGAGATCATGGGGCAAGCCGAGTTGCTCTACCCCTTCCGCGAAAGGTGGAACTACTCCAACGAGAGTTTTTTGGTCGCGGGTGTGGCGGCGGGCAATGCCGCGGGGAGTGACTGGGACTCGTTGATTGCCGAGCGCATCTTTGCGCCTCTGGGCATGAACGACTCGAACACGACCTATGCCGCAGCACAGGCCGATCCTCTGATGGCGAAGGGGTATCTGTGGGACGCAGAGGCCGAAGAATGGGAACACCAGCCCATGCGCAAGCTCGACGCCATCGGGCCGGCGGGGTCGATCAACTCGAGCGTGCGAGATATGGCCCGTTGGGTGCAGTTCCAACTCGGGCGCGGCGAGATCGACGGCACGCGGCTGCTCAGCGAAGAAACCCTCGCCGAGACATGGACCAAACACAGCGAGATGTCGGGCGACATCGGCTATGGGCTCGGGTGGATGCTGCGAGAGTCGGAGGGCCGGCGGGTGATCGAGCACGCCGGCGGGATCGACGGCTTCACCGCCGAGGTCGCGCTCCTGCCCGACGACGGCATCGGGATGGTCATGCTGACAAACCAGTTCGCAAGCCCGCTGCAAAACCTCTCGCGGTCGATTGTGTTTCAGGGGATGCTCGGCGATATCACCAAGAGCGACATCCCGGTCGCCGACGAAGACCTCAGCCGCTATACCGGCAGCTATATCGCCAACTTCGGGCCGTTCAAGAACACCGAGATACCGGTACTCGTGCAGGACGGTGCGCTCGCGGTTGATGTGCCCGGGCAGATGGTCTTTGCACTCAAAGCCCCCGACGACGAGGGCAAACGGTACTTTACCATCACCGACACGATCGCCATCCGCTTCAACGAGAACGACATGGGTGAGGTCTACTCGATGACCTTCTTCCAGAGCGGGGCGACTTTCGAGTGTTTCCGCGAGGGGTTCGAGGCACCCGTCGAGATCGATCTTGCCGAGGCGCAGGACTACCTGGGTGTCTATCACCTCGAAGAGGCCGATCTTAATGTGCCGGTGATACTCCAGAACAATCGCGTGGCGATCGACATGCCCGGGCAGATGGTCTATGAGCTCTATCCGCCCGACGACGAAGGGTGGATGGTCTTCCGCGTCACCGACACGATCCGCGTGCGGTTTGACCGCGATGAGACAGGCAAGGTCGTTTCGATCACGCAGCAGCAGGACGGCAATGAGATGGTGCTGATGCGTGTTGCCGAGGGTGATGAGGCGGCGGATCGGCTGCCAAATGTCGAGCAACTCCTGGCGTGGGCGCGCCAGGCGGGCGTGATCGACACGGCTGGTGCGATCGAATCACTCACACTCGAAGGCACCGTCCGGGCGGTCCACATGGGGCTCCGCGGCCCGACGCGGGCGGTCTATGCCAAAGACCGGCGGGTCTACTCGCGGCTCGACCTCGGCGGCGGGCGGGTGACCGAAACCTGGGCGACACCCGAGCAAGGATTGACACGCTCGTTTGCTCTGGGCGATACCGACCTGACCTCTCGGATGCTCGCTGCTGCCTGGGTGTTGGGGCCGTTGGCGTGGGCGGGCGATTGGCAGGAGGCGTTCGACTCGGTCGCGGTCGTCGGCCGTCAGCCGTTTGATGGCCGCGAGGTTTTTGCTCTCCGCGTGACACTCGACAAGAACGAGGCGACGCTGCTGCTCGATACCGAAACACACCTGCCGGTTGCGGTCGAGACGATCACCGAGGCCGCCTATGGGCAGATGCTCCCGCTCACGGTCAAGCTGAGCGACTGGCGTGAGGTGTCGGGTGTGAAGTTCGCCCATCGGGCCGAGATTGAGATCCCGATGGCCGGGTCGATCGTCAGCGAGTGGTCCACGATCGAGGCGAATCTGCCGGTGGAGGATTCGCGGTTTGTGCCGCCACAGAAGATGGGGGAGTGACGGCAGGGTGTGTTTCGTACAGCGTCACCTCCGATCCCCCTCCGCCCTGCGGAGGGGGTGGCGAGCGTCAGCGAGACGGGGGAGGTGCGAACCGTCCAAAGTACAGTCCCCGTTTGCACAACCCCAAGACACACCTCCCCCGGCCAATCGCTTCGCTCGGCCACCCCCTCCGCAGGGCGGAGGGGGATCGATTCGGAGGAGGCTTGATCGGGAAGCCTACTCAAGCACCAAGCCGTCATAGGCCAACTGCACACCCTCGGGCAGCCCTGCATTCGTCTCCTCGTGCATCAGGTCATGGCTCATGTGGATAAACCAGGTTCGCTCCGCCCCGATCTGCGCAGCGGTCTGCACCGCCTGCTCGATCGTCAGGTGCGTCGGGTGGTGACGGTGGCGGAGGGCATCGAGCACGAGCGTCCGCAGGCCAGTGAGGCGTGGCCAGGTTTCGGGGGGGATGGCCGAGACATCGGTGCAATAGGCAAGGGGGAGGATGTCCGAGGCCGTGCGCGCATCAGCCGCCTCGACCCGATATCCCAGCATCGGCAGCCGACCGTGCAGCAATGCCAGGGGGGTGATT
>UOGK01000138.1_pt1 | contig 8269 bp, 5 predicted proteins | sample 1989001 | NCBI WGS metagenome assembly UOGK01 (sample SAMEA4712195, study PRJEB27164) | hydrothermal vent metagenome | biome: marine basaltic hydrothermal vent biome; feature: marine hydrothermal vent; material: mineral | place: Pacific Ocean | collected 2011-06-14/2011-07-23 | depth 1719 m | reverse complement strand
TGGAGGGGGAGCAGGGCAACAATGGCTGGTGAGTCTTCCCGATACATCCACCATCCGCCGCCGGGTCGTCGTGCTCGGCTCGACCGGCTCGATCGGCACCCAGACCCTCGAGGCGATCGCCCACTGCAACGCCCTGGCCGACCGGGGGCTCTCGCGCCAGCGGTTCGAGATCGTCGGCCTGGCTGCGGGGAGACGGGCCGAGACGCTCGCTGCGCAGGCCCGCAGGTACAGCGTCCCGACACTTGCCCTGGCTGATCCCGAGGCTGTTCTTGAGACCCCCGCCCGGTGCTTCCGAGGCCCTGACGCTCCCGAGCAGCTCGTCCGCAAGACTCGGCCCGATCTGGTCGTGGCCGCGATGGTCGGGGCAGCCGGGCTGCCCGCGACGCTGGCTGCTGCGGAACTCGGCATCGACATCGCCCTGGCCAACAAGGAGACGCTCGTGGCAGCCGGGCATCTGGTCGTGCCTCTTGCGCGGAGAACGGGCAGCCGACTGCTCCCGATCGACAGCGAGCACTCCGGGCTCTGGCAGTGCTTGCAGGGGCTCTGTCCGCGGGGCGAGCACCTGGTGCCTCCCTGCCGACCTCCCGAGGTGCTGAGGCGGGCGATCATCACCGCCTCGGGGGGGCCTTTCCGCACCACGCCGCTCGATGCGATGCGCTCGGCGACCCTCGAGCAGGCGCTGGCCCACCCCACCTGGAGCATGGGCCAGAAAAACACGATCGACTCGGCCACGATGATTAACAAGGGGCTCGAACTCATCGAGGCCCACTGGCTCTTCGGCCTTGATGGTGATCGGCTGGGGGTGCTGGTCCATCCCCAGTCGATCGTCCACGCGATCGCCGAGCTTGCGGACGGCTCGAGCATCGCCCAGCTCTCGGCCCCCGATATGCGCTGCCCGATCCAGCTCGCTCTGACCTGGCCGAATCGGCTGCCCGGCTGTTGCGAACCGATCGACTGGCGCACGCTCAGCCGTCTGGACTTTGCCGAGCCCGACCCGGAGCGGTTCCCCGCGATCGGGCTCGCCTTCGAGGTCATCCGTCGCGGCGGCCCCGCGGGCACCATCTTCAACGCGGCCAACGAGGTCGCGGTGCAAGCGTTTCTCGACCGGTCGATCCCCTTCGGGCGGATCGTCGAGATTGTGGCCGAGGCGATGGATCACCTGTCAGTGGGGCGGTCGTCTCGCCCGCCCGCAACGCTCGACGAAGTTATGGAACTCGATGCGACAGCACGAGACTTTGCAAGGTCGTCGCTCTGACCACGCGCAAGCCCGGACCACAAATCCCAGTTCACCCCGTGCGATCCTCTATGATAAATGGACACAAGGAGCACCCATGGCATTTCTCGTGACAGGCGGAGCGGGCTACATCGGATCACACGCGGTCAGGCGGCTGCTCGCAGAAGGTGAGACCGTCGTTGCCCTCGACAACCTCTCCCTCGGCCACATCGAGGCGATCGAGGCTCTCAAGAGGGTCGCCGACGGCCGCCTCTCGTTTGTCAAGGCCGACATCGGCGACCGTGAGCTGGTCCGGGCAACCCTCCGCGACCATAAGATCGATTCCATCATGCACTTTGCCGCCCTTGCCCAGGTGGGCGAGAGCGTCGAGCAGCCGCTGCGGTATTACCGCAACAACGCGGCCTCGGCCCTCACCCTTATCGAGGAAGCCCTCGAAGCCGGCGTCCAACGCTTCATCTTCTCCTCGACCTGCGCAACCTATGGCGAGCCTTCAGCCGAGTTCATCCCCATCCCCGAGACCTGCCCCCAGCACCCCATCAACCCCTACGGCATGAGCAAACTCCATGTCGAGCACATGCTCCGCGATGCGTGCGCAGCGGCGGCCAAAGAGGGCAGGGCGTTCGGGTTCGCAGCGTTACGATACTTCAATGTCGCTGGCTCCGACCCCGACGGGCTCATCGGCGAAGACCACGATCCCGAGACGCACCTCATCCCCGTCATCATCCAGGCGGCCCTGGGCAAGCGCGAGGCGATCACCATCTTCGGCGAGGACTACCCCACCCCCGATGGCACCTGCATCCGCGATTATGTCCATGTCGATGACCTCATTGATGCGCATGTCGCGGTCATGCGCTCGCTCAAAGAGGGCGACGCCCGGGCGTACAACCTCGGCATCGGCAACGGCTACTCCGTGCGGGAAGTCATCGAGAGCGTCCGCCGTGTGACGGGGGTCGAGTTCGAGGTCCGCAAGGGGGCGCGCCGACCGGGCGACCCGCCCCAGCTCTTTGCCGACCCGGCCAAGATCAAGACGGAACTCGGGTGGCAGGCGAAATACACCAGTCTCGATGAGATCGTCGCGACCGCCTGGCGATGGTTCTCCGAGCACCCCGAGGGGTATGCGTCATGAACAGCCGAATTTTTTCCTGCCAGTGGGGCGGGCGTCTTGTCCGTCCAATCCCCCTCCGCCTTGCGGAGGGGGTGCCGAGCGCAGATGAGGCGGGGGAGGTGCGGCCCCCTTCGTCTCTCCGCGAGCCTCGCTGCACACGGTTTTCTGCTGCAATCTGTCTCTTCTCTGCGAATTTCTTTCGGTTCGGGTCTTTGTACAGTGCCGCACCTCCCTCGGTCGCGTGCGCGACCACCCCCTCCTCAAAGAGGAGGGGGATCGCCCGCTCCGGCTCCCGGTGGCCCGGCTCTCCGAGCCGTCTCTTTCTGTGCATTGCAGCTCTCCTCTTGCCTGTGCTGACATCCTTCACGGTCCCCATCTGTGCTGCCCAGTCCACCTCGGCAGCCGCCGCCCCCGAGTCGCTCCCCTGGCCGACGCGGGAGGCGGTGCTGGTGGAGGAGATCAAGGTCGGCCCCTGGGCACTTCGCGGCGTCGGCGGGTTGGGCCTCGGCTGGGAGGCGGCTGATATCGCAGATGCCGCAGCCGTTGCCGAGATGCTTGATGGGCAGAAGGTGCGGTTTGAGGACGAGGGGTCGATCGTCGTGCGCATGCCCGAGGGCACGCTCTCTTCGACCGCTCGCATCGCGGGCAAGCCTGTCGCCGCCTACAAGTTTCTTTCTGCCGATGCGCGTGAGGATGGCGTTGTGCAGCTCCAGCGCACCTGGTTTGTGCTCTATGCGCCCCGCGACACGGATGAGGAGGCGGCTGTGTCGGGCGTGGTGCTTCTGCTGCCCGGCATGTTCGGCACTCCCGAGCCTGTAATCGACAGCCTCGTCGGGATGCTCCGCGATCGCGGCTGGCATGTACTGCGGATGCTCACCCACTCGTCGCGTTTCACCGAAAAGGCCGGGTATACGCTCGATCCCGAGGGCGACCTCGAAGGAGTTGCCGGTGCAATCGCCGACGAGTTGGGCGATCGGGCGGTCGAGTGTGCGCTGGCCGTCGAAGCGGTCGGTGGCTATATCGCCAAGACGCGGCCCGACATCCCCATCGCCACCCGCATCGCTCTTGGCATGAGCGGTGGTGGGATGGTGTTGCCGACGATCGTCGCCCGCGAGCCCGGGGCGTATTCGGCTGCGGTCTTTATTGGTGCCGGGTGCGACTTTGCCGCTATCGGGATGGAGAGTAACTACGCCGACTGGATCGATGCGGTGCGGATCGGGTGGAAGGGGGAGGCCGAGGGCAGCACGGCTTCTGAGGCTGCCGACCGCTTCACCGAGTTGTATCGCCAGGCAGCAACATTCGACAGCTACAACACCGCCCCCCGCATGGCCGACCTGCCCACCCTGATGCTCCACGGCAGCACCGACAAGGCGGTTCCGGCTGCCCTTGGCGAGCTGCTCTGGCAGCGGCTGGGCGAGCCGGAACGCTGGAGCGCCCCGGTCGGGCACGAGATGCTCTTCATGGCCTTTGTGCCCTCCAAGACGACCGATCTGCTCGACTGGATGGAAGAAGCCCTGAAATAGAACCTCTGCTTCCCAACGAAGAGAACACGGGGTCATTTTGGACGCCGACACTGAGCGAATCTTCGAGCGAAGTGTCGGATTCTGCACGATACATCTGCCGCTTCGCACGCGCAGCGTCGGCATCTGCGCATCGGCTGTATCATATTCTCATGCCCAGACACACCACCCCGCTCCTGGTCTTCCTGCTCGGCCTGCTTGCGATCGGCTCGTTCGCCCAATCCGAAACACAGACCGCCACCTCACCCGAGCCCCGCCCCGATACCGATCGCTGGTACGAAATCTGGATCGATGACTCTCGCTCCGGCTGGTCGCACGAGACCGTCACGGCCGAGGACGGCCGTATCACCACGCACTCCGAGATGTCGATGACTATCGGCCGGGCTGACCAGGCGATCACCATCCACACGGTGAGTTCGTTTATCGAAACTCTTGCTGGCCAGCCCATCGAGATGGTGGTCAGCCAATCACTCGGCCAAACACCCATCGAATCAACCTACACCTTCCGCGAGGGAGATGTCCTCGTCACCAGCACCCAGGATGGCAGCGCCCGCCAGACTTCGATGCCGACGCCCGAGGGCGACTGGCTCCCCCCGGCTGCGGCTGCTCGCTTTCTTGCCCAGCGACTTGCTTCTGGCGCGACCGAGATCACCAGCCGCACACTCGACCCCAGCAACGGGCTCACGGTCGTCACGACCACCCGCACAGGCATCGCGCCTGCCGAAATCGAGGTGCTCGGCACACCGACCGACTGTTTCCACACGAAAAGCACAACGATCGCCGGCCCCGTCACCGTCGAGGCTGAAGAATGGCTTGCTGCTGACGGGGCGATGCTCCGCAACGAAACCACCCTCGGCGGCATGAAGATAACCATAATCGCCTCGAGCCGCGAAGAGGCGTTGCGAGATGCCGACCCGGCCGAGATCATGGTTTCGACTTTTGTCAAGCCCAGCCGTGTGATCCGTAACGCCCGCACCCGGCAGCGAGGGGTTTATGAGGTCCGCCTCTCTGCGGGGACGATGCCTGTGCTGCCGACCTCGGCGTATCAGCGCGTCGAGCCGATCGGGGATGGGGCGGTGCGCGTGACGGTGGACATGGCAACCCCGACACCCGCAGGTGAGCTCAACCGCGACACATTCCTCACAGCGACGACCTACGCCGATGCTGAGGATAGTGTGATCCGGGAGTTAACCACAAAGGCACTTGCGGAGGTGGACGATGCGCCTGAGGCTCGGGCCGAGGCGTTGCGCCGGTTCGTTTTTACCTATATCACCGACAAAAACCTCGGCACCGCCTTTGCGACAGCCTCGGAGACAGCCCGCTCGGCTCGGGGCGATTGCACCGAGCACGGCCTGTTGCTGGCAGCCATGCTGCGGGCGGCTGACATCCCGTCGCGCATCGCGATAGGGGTGGTCTATGTCGAGTATTTTGCCGGACAGCGCCATGTCTTTGGCTATCACCTGTGGACGCAGGCCCTCCTCGAGACCGATGCGGGTCCGGCATGGATCGACCTCGATGCGACCCTCAACGCACGCGAGCCCTTTGACGCGACGCACATCGCCTTTGCTGTCAACAGCCTGGAAGAAGGCAAGGCGGTGAACTCGCTGGCCAGTATCGCCCCGCTCCTGGGCCTGCTCGAGATCGATGTCAAAGAGATCGAGTGATACAGCTCCCGTGGAGCACTCGTGCTCTTGGGTACTTCACTCCTCCGGAGCGACTCTTCTTTTCTCCCCATCCTTTTGCACGAGTCTTTGACGGAATCCGCATGAACACACCAAAGATCAGAACCTCTGCACAATGCCGGGCAGACCTGTTTAGTACCGCTTTCAGGCTGCACCAAGGCGGGCTGGAAAGCCCGCCCCCCTGATTGTTCAGAGATTCCGTTACACATCCAGCACCTCGCGCACCGGCGCGAGGTGCCTTTCATAGTGCTTCCACCGATCAACCGAGCTCGTAAAGATCGGCCGGCGGACCTGATCGTTGCTCAGGGTCATCGCCACGCGGTCCGACTCGTGATACCGAAGGCAGGCATCCTCCCATGGCAAGCCTGCAAAATCGAGCAGAGTCCGGGTCCAGGTCTCCTGATCGGCAACGAGCCCCTCATAGGGGAGTTCGAGGATGTCAAGGCCGAGGACAGCCTGCCAGTGGGCCATCACCCGATCGAGGGTGGCGTGGAAACGAGCGACATGGGCCGGGTCATAGACAAAGGGATTCGACCCGGCGAAGTGTTGCAAGAGGCAGGAAGTGCAGGTATCAAGAGGATTTCGTCGGCACCAGATGATGTGAGAGCCGGGAACAAGGGCCCGGAGAAGATTGAGATTCAGAGCGTTGAGCGGCATCTTGTCGGTGACGCGGAGAATGGGAATGTCTGGATCATTGTCTGAAACAGCAGCAAGCGCACCAAGGCGGTCGAGGTAACGGGCACGCTCCTCAGCGAGCCTCTCAGCAGCGAGAACAACGGGCGATTCGAGCAGCGGCGGGTCCGTCTTCATGCTGCCGAGAAGGCAAATGACACTACGAGAGAGGTCGGGCAGCTCCCCCCCAGCAACAACCTGCGGGTGTGCTGCGAGAATCTGCTCGACGAGGGTCGTGCCCGAGCGGGGCATGCCGACGATGAGAAGGGGGAGATCGGTCGGCTCTGTTGCAGGCAGGGCTGCGACAGCCTCGGGTGTCCAGGCGGCGAGCATCGCGTCGGCGTGACGGTCAAACACATCGGGATCGAAGCGGGCACCCTTGGCCGCGTTGGCGCGAGCGGCAGCCTCCCACGCCTGATCATACCGACCAAGATTGTCGTAGAGCGTGGCGAGTTGAAAGCCCGCATCGGCCGCCAGAGGCGAGGGGAGGTTCGGGGTCGCCAACGCCCGTTCGAGAGCCGAGACCCCCTCCCACGCCTTCCCGACGACTCGGCAGATGCGGGCGAAAGTCACGACCAACCCGGGATGGGCAGTCGGGCTGCGGGCAGCCGGGGCGATCAGCTCGAACGCCTCGCGGTAGCGACCCTGGAGATACAGCAGGTCGGCGCGGAGGGCCACCGCCTGGGGATGGTTGGGGGCAAGAGCAAGCAGCCGATCGGCCGTGCCCTCCGCAGCGGCGAGATCGCGGGCCTGCTTCTGGGCGGCTGCAAGCTGCATGAGCAGGCGGGGGTCCTGGGGGCTGGCCTCGGCGAGTTGCTCGAAGGCGTCTATGGCCTCGGCATGGAGGCCGACAACCGAGAAGAAGGGACCGGCAATGCCGAGAAGAGGAAGCCTCTCCGGGGCAGCCGCGAGAGCCTCACGAAGACGGGCGGTGGCGTCGGTCTCCCGCCCTTCGCTGAGAAGGGCCTGAAGCTCACCAGCAAGCGCTTTGAGATCGGTGGTCATTGGGGAGGTTAGGGATGGAGAAGAGGGAGTGGAGTCCTGTCAAAACCCACCCGGACAAACCGGGCACCCAGAGGCGGGATGCCACAAGGCTGGAGAGGGTTCATTATTCGTCTTCTTCGTACTCCCACGAGAGTTGCTCACGGAGGGTGCGGAGATTCTGGGCTTGTTCTTTGTAGCCCTCGGTGGCAGCCTGGGTTGCCATGGCATCGAAGAGGTCGGTGAGGTAGCTATCGCCGTCGAAGGTGGTCTGTGAGTTTCTCATACGGCGGCCGGAGTATTCGATGGTGTAGTTGTTGTTGAACGCGGTTTCGTGGTTCTGGTCGAACCAGGTGCTGTAGAGGGAGCCGTGGGTTGTGTAGTCGGGGAGATGCTCGATGAGAGCGAGCATCTCCTCGTGCATGTCGAGGCCCTGATCTCCCTTTCGTATGTTGTTGAAAGCGATGCCCGCGACGAGGAGGGCGAGTGCGATGAGGCTGCCGATGACTCTGGATTGCATGGGTGATCCCCTTTCGTGGCTGTGGTGAGTGCTTCGTCGGTGTCGCTCGCAGACTACCAGAGGATGTGATGGTCATCAATAGGTTGGATGGTGGAAGGCCGGGGAGAGGAAGAGCCCCCTTCCCCAGCCCTCCACCGCGGGGGCTGAGGAGGGAGAGAAGGCACCCCCTCCCCGACCCTCCCCCGCGGGGCGCGGGGGAGGGAGGAAAGGCACCCGCGATCGTGTCGGGCTTTTTTCGCACGGCTCTTTCGGCAGTAGACTGTCGGCATGAAGTTTGACTACTCGTACCCGTATTCCTCACAGCGGGCACCCGTGTTTGCGAAGAATGTTGTCTCGACCAGCCACCCGCTTGCCGCCCAGGCGGGGCTTGAGATGCTCAAGCGGGGGGGCAACGCGATCGATGCAGCGGTGGCAACCGCGATGGCGTTGACGGTGCTCGAACCGACAAGTAATGGGATCGGGGCGGACAGCTTTGCTCTTGTCTGGACCGGGGGCGGGCTGCACGGGTTGAACGCCTCGGGACGGTCGCCGATCGGGCTCGCGCGGGAGCGGTAT
>UOGK01000550.1_pt1 | contig 8406 bp, 4 predicted proteins | sample 1989001 | NCBI WGS metagenome assembly UOGK01 (sample SAMEA4712195, study PRJEB27164) | hydrothermal vent metagenome | biome: marine basaltic hydrothermal vent biome; feature: marine hydrothermal vent; material: mineral | place: Pacific Ocean | collected 2011-06-14/2011-07-23 | depth 1719 m | reverse complement strand
GGGGCGTGGTGCCATTACGACGGTTCTTTACCGGCGGCACCGAGACGGCCAGCGGCGAAGAGATTTCGTGGGAGGCAATCAAAGCCGCGCTGCAAGAGGTCATCGACGAAGAGGACAAGACCAAGCCACTGAGTGACGAGGCGCTTGCCAAGGCCCTGACCGACCGCGGCATCGAGATCGCCCGACGCACCGTAGCGAAATATCGCGGGCAATTAGGCATTCCCAACGCGCGGCTGCGGAAGCAGTTTTAGGCACGCCCGCATAATGGCACAGAACCTCTGAACAACGCCACAGACCCGCTCATCCCCGATTCGCAGGCTGTACCCACGCGGGCTGGAAAGTCCGCCCTCTTGGTTGTCCAGGGGCTCTGTATTCAAAGATTTGTCTTGCGGTTATGTTATGTTTGGATTCTCATATCGCTCCGCAATCTCAATCCGCTTCCACACATGCGGCCAATACTCGGCGTTGCGTTCGACACGCTCCTCCAGTTGCGCCCCCGACTTTGGCCTGGCAAAGAGCGAGTAGGCGTCGATAAACTTGTCGCTTCCCCAGGGGATGATTTCCTGATAGACGCAGACCAGCCCCGCCTCACGGCAATCGTCCCGGAACTTCTCGCCGGTCATGTCGCGGCCGCGCCAGTGGAGATCCTTCTCGGGCCACGACTCGAACTCGTCGGCATATTCACCGAGGTTCGAGTGGTGGATGAAGCCGAACGCACCGGGCTTCATCTTTGTCGCGAGCTGCTCGATATAGCCGTGCATCACATCGTGGTCGGCGTGGACGAGCGAGTGGACGCTGAAAACGAAGTCGATCGAGTTGTCGTCGAGCATCGCCAACGAGCGGCCATCGTTGACATGGTACTTCATGCCTCGCTTGCCAAAGCGCTGGCGGCAGTGGTCGATGCAGTTCGGCGCAAGGTCGACAAGGGTCATCTGCTTGCAGTGCGGGCGGAGAAAGTCGGTCCATGCACCGTAGCCGGGGGCCAGTTCCAGCACATGCCCAGCCTGGAGAAACGCCCCGATTCGCGGCAAAATGGCATGTTCCCATCCGTTGTCGATGGTGCCATAGCCGCCGCCCCATTCACGGCCACGGTCTTTCCAGTCGTACTGCTTCCAGTAGTTGAGGTTTTCGGTGATGGTGGGCATGACGGAGTGTATGCCCCGCTCGTGGGACCGCCTTCCAGGCGGTGTGCCTCAAACTCAAATCACGAACTGGGCGAATCCTGACGACTCGAATCCCGCACCGGCTGGAAGCCGGTCCCACGGGGTTACTTCACACCTGAGAGTTTGCGGACGGTGAAGTCGAAGTTTTTGACCATGCTCGCATGAACGCCGTAGACGATCGCTGCATAGACGGCTGCGGCAAGTGCTGCACCGATGACGAGCGCCACACGCGCCTGGGGCAGCCCGGCGCTGTCGATCGTGTCTGTCAGTGCGTTGCCCGGCTCGATCGAGGCGAAGATAAGCGTCGCGGGGCTGAGGGCCGAGAGTGCGGCACCGAGGACGGGAATATCGGCCCCCGACTTCCACGCGCAAAGCCCGATGATGCCGCTGATAACCCCCGCAACCCCGACCGCCCCGATGACACTCGCGATCGTGCCCTTGCTCTTGAGCGACCATTGCAGCCCGATGATAACACAGAATGTTACAAAGGGGATCGTGACCATCGGCGCAAGCAGGGCCGCCTCAGGGAGCATGATCGGAGCCATCAGGGGAAGGGCGTTGTTGCCCGAGCCTTGCGTGCCGATCTGGACCATGATGCCGTCTTCGCGGCCAAGCCCGCCGGTGAGGACATAGATTGCTGTGAGCGCGAGCGTTCCCATCGGCACCGCGAGCATGGGCAGGAGGTAGGCGACCAGCCCGCGGAGCTTGCCGGTGAGGTAGGAACTCGGCGTGATGGGCGTGGTGAGCAGTAGGTCGAGCGTGCCGTCCTCGCGTTCGCGGCTGACAGCGGTCGCGGACATATTGATCGCCACCAGTGAGATAATCATCAGCTCGCCGAGTACGGTGTAGACGAGCGCAAGTTGGAAGTCGGCTGCGTTGAATGTGCCGGTGTGATAGGCTGCGACCAGGGCGATCCCGAGTGCTGCGCCGAAGGCTACAAATGACCACCGCGCCAAGATGCGCCCGAAGGTGCTGTTGCGGGCAGCCGCCTCGCGCCAGGCGATGGGGTTGGTCCAGACCGTGCGGGGCGGACGATACTCGGCTCCCTTTGCCCCGAGCCCGAACATCTTGCGATACCACGGCACGCCGCCGTTCTTGTTGCCCGTCAGCGTGACCAATCCCCCCAGCCGAACGGTGAAGGTGCTCACGCCCATGAGCACCGCGCTGACCGCCAGGCTGCCATAGCACCACGCGGTGACGGGATGCTGGAGCATCCACGGCCCCGTCTCGCTCGCCCGGGGATAGTTCGACGGGTTGAGCAGAGCGTGCAGCGCAAGGAACGGATTGATGACGGTCATATATGTGACGCTGGGGTTGCCCGAGCGGGTGCGGATCATCGCGTCGATCGCCATCGTGACCGCAAGGTAGCTGACAACCGAGATATAGAAAGTAAAGACTGCCCGTCGCCCGGCCAAGCGGCTGACAGCGAGCGCGATGGCAATCGTCCCGACGAGCACGGCCGCGCACCCGGAGATAAGATAACTCGCAAAGATAGAACGCCCAGGCACGCCACCAAAGTATTGCACCAGCGCAAAGAGAGGCAGGCTGGCAAAGAGCAATGCGAGAATAAAGAACAGCCGCCCGAAGAGGTTGCCCAGCACGATCTCCCCGGCTGTCATCGGGGTGGTAAGCAAGACCTCCCAGGTCCGGGGGCTTGCCTCCTGGGCGATTGCCCCAGCCATGAAGACCGGCGCGATCACGCAGATCAGCCCGACTTGCAGATACGCAATCGCGATAAAGCTCTGGGCACCCGCTTCGGCCAGCTCACGATACCCAAGCTCGGCTGCCCCGCCCTTGATGAGCAGCGACCAGAGCAGCACGATGACCAACACCGCGAGGTAGGCGCTGCGGATATACATATGCCGCAACCGCCGCGAGCCGTTTTGGACCAGGCGCACCGCGATCGGGTTGAGGGGGCCGAGTCTGAGAAACCATCGGAGGATCGCGGGCATGATGGGACCATGATAGAGGGTTTGACCGGGCTCTGACGGGGTGTATACCCGCTCTGTTGCATGGAAGTTCGGCTCGGGGTTCTCAACCCGGCCACCTTCTGGTACGCTCCGTGTTGAAACAGGAGGAGAATTCAGATGTATACGACCATCGCCACAGCCCGGTTGTTCTTGATGGGGCTGGCAGCAGCAGGCCTCGCGCCCGCAGCCATGGCCCAGACTGATCCAAAGACCGACCCGGAGACGGAACTGGTCTATTACGATGTCCCCGACGAGGCAGGTCGGCTTTCGGGCGGCGTCGTCCGGTTGCCGATCCCCGACCGCGACGGCCCCACGATCGCCGCTCCCTTCCGCACCCTCGCCCTGCGTGGCGACCCGGCCAACCGGATCGACCTCGTCTTCGTCGGCGATGGATACACCGAAGGCGAACTCGGGCAATATGCGATCGATGTGGACACCCTCTCGGTCGGGCTCCTCGCTGACGAACCCTTTGCGACCTACACGCCCTACTTCAATATCCACGCAATCGAAGTCGTCTCGCCCGAGTCCGGCGTGGACCATGACCCCACCTTCGGCATCTACAAAGATACCGCCCTCGACATGGGCTTCTGGTGCGGCAACATCGAACGGCTGCTGTGCGTCGATGTGGGCAAGGCTTATGCCCACGCCAACAACGCACCCGATGTCGATCAGGTGCTCGCGATCGCCAACTCAAGCAAGTATGGCGGTGCAGGTTACTCAAGCAGTGAGCTTGCCACTTCGTCCTCCCGAAACTCCTGGGCACCCGAGGTGCTCATCCATGAACTCGGGCACAGCCTGGGAAATCTGGCTGACGAATACCACTACGGCGATGGCACAACCTACACCGGCAACGAGCCGGGTGCGGTCAACGCCTCCAAGCTCACCCGCCCCGAGATGGAAACCCTGGAACGCAAATGGTTCCGGTGGATGGATGTCTCGCGCACCGGGTTTGATAACCCCATCGACACCTACGAGGGCGCGGTCTACAAGCAGTACGGCGTCTACCGCCCCAGCCCCAACTCCAAAATGAAAGCCCTCGGCAGGCCTTTCAACCTCCCCTCAGCCGAGGGTACCATCGTCGAAATATACAAAGTCGTCCGCCCGATAGAGAACGCAAGCCCCGACGCCACGCTCCATGGCGGCGAACGCCTCTTTGTCGAAGTCCTCCAGCCGATCGGGCACAACCTCGAAGTCCAGTGGCTCATCGACGGCGAACCCGTCGCTGGGGCGACGGAGACCGAATTTGCGCTGTGTGAGCAGGTGATAGAAAACGGCGTCCATGTCGTGACCGTGCGCGTCGTCGATCCGACCGACATGGTCCGCGACGAAACACTCCGAGACCAGTACCTCACGCAGGAATACTCGTGGTTCCTGGTTTATAGCGGCCCGCCCGCCGACTTCAGTGGCGACGGCACGGTCAACACCCTTGATTTCCTCGCGTTCCTCAATGCCTGGAACGCTGGCGAGAGCAACGCCGACTTGAACCACGACGGCGAAATCAACACGCTCGATGTGCTCGGCTTCCTCAGCCTCTACACCACCGGGTGTCTGTCTTAGAGCAGAACCATTCAATTTGTAGCGTGTGTGCCACGGCCATTTTGGCCGTGCGGGACCGCAAGCACGGCCAAAATGGCCGTGGCACACGAAAGTCGCTACACCTTGACGCAAGATGCTCTAGTGTCCCTGCCCCTGAAACGCTCTTGCCATCTGCTCGAGATCACGGCCGTCGATGAAGCCGTCATAGTTAATGTCGGCCCGCAGACTACCTTGGCGGTACCAGTTGATATAGGTAGACAGTTCGCCCGCCTCGACCCGCCCGCTGCCATCGAGGTCGTAGCTCTGCAGAAACAAGCGTTCATCGCGTTCATCGAGCAGGTCATCAAACCTCGCTTCCCACTCGGCATCCGACAAACGCCCGTCCGCGTCGGTGTCGCTCTGGGCGATTGCATGGTCAAACTGATCCTTGAGACGGTACGCCGTCAGCTCGGCGCCCCACCTTTGGACCTCCTCCTGATACTCCTGCATCGCCAGCATTTGTGTCGCAGTCTCTTCGTCGCTCATCATCCCGTCGCCATCAATATCAAAGGTCGTCACATCTGGTGGCTGGGGCATGCTCTGCATAAGCTCGGTCTGGTCGGGTGAGGCAAGATTGTCAAGACGCATCGCCTCCATCAACGATTGCGACGCAGCCTGATCCATCATCATCTCCCGGGCTGCATCGAGCTGTGCCCGCGCAGCATCGATCTGTTGGACCTGCTCGGGGCCGAGTTCGGCTCGCTGCTCATCGGTCAGGTCAAGGTCTGCACCGCTCGTATCCAGAATGCTGCTGAACATCTCCTCGACCTGCTCGCGGGCAGCCTGCTCACCCGCGACGCGCTCGCTCTCACTCACAAACCCATCGTTGTCCGCATCCCACGCTTCCAGCTTGCCTCGCTCGAAGGCACCCGCCAACGCCCCCTCAGACATCATGCCCGCCAGCCCGGCCATTTCTTCCGGGCTCACCACGCCGTCGCCATCGGTGTCGAACTTCTCCTGAAGGTAGGGGTGCTCCATCGGGTTGAAGATCGACGAGATGTTTTCGTCGATAAACCGCTGCACCTCGTCATCGCTGACCTGCCCGTCGCCATCCGCGTCGATGGCCCGGATCATCTCGACCTCGATCTGCGACATGTTCATCACCCACTCGGCTGATCGTTTGTCGCTGTCGGTAAAGACATCCATGAGCGCGAGAATCTGCGCCTCGATCTCGCGGTAGGGCCAATCCGGATCGCGGTTGGCCTCGACCCACGCCCTCGCCTCGGTCAATCGTTGTTCATCAGAGCGAAACGCCACGGGCTCCGCCCGGCTAAGCTCCTCGCGCAGCTCGGTCAACGCCAGTTCCTCTGCGGTCAAAGGCGGCGCATTGGCACCCGCATCAGCCCCCTCTGCCTCCGAGCCGATGCCAGTCGTGTCCGCGGTGCCCGCCCCCGGCCCCGCCTGCATTCTGTAGACCATGACCAGACCTATCACAAGTACGATCCCCACGATCGCGGCGATTGCTGCTCGCATGATTGATTCTCCTTCCCATGTGCCGCGAACATTCCCGGCGTGTGTCAGCATGTCCTCTTCGGCGCAGCCAACACCACCAGCCCATCGCGGCGTGCTGGTATGGTATTCGGGAATGTGCCTCCGGTCTTTCCCGTTCTCTATGAATCACGAGAAAAACAGTGGGGCAGGCATCTCGCCCGCCTGTTAGCCCCAAGTGCGAGTGGTTGTACTTTGTATGTGCCGGGCGGGCGAGACGCCCACCCCACGGCATGTGTGCAAAGGCACCAATACCCCATTGTGTAATAAAAAACCCGTTGTGTAATAAAAAACCCGCGTCAGAAAAGATTGACGCGGGGAGGAGTCTATAAAAACTCGTATTTGAGCTTTATATTTTTCGCTTTGCGCTTTCTCAGGTACTCTGCGCCTGCGTCTCCGGCTCGCTTGTCGCGTCTTCTTCCTTCGTCTCAACCTTCTCACCACGGAAGCTCAGCTTGTCTTCATCCTTGACGCGGGTGACGAACACGGTGTTGAGCCCGTGAAGCTCGCCCGAGAGCAGCATTTCGCTGAGGGGGTCTTCGATGAAGTTCCCGATCGCGCGCCGCAGCGGGCGGGCACCGTAATCGGGGTTGTACCCCTTGTCGATGAGGAACTCCTTGGCCGCATCGTCAAGCACCATCTCGATCGCCTGGTCCTTGAGCCGCTGGAAGACCTTGGCGATCTCGTAATCGACGATCACGACCAGGTCGTCGCGGGTCAGCGGGTGGAAGACGATGATATCGTCGAGGCGGTTGATGAACTCGGGGCGGAAGAACCGCTCGATCTCCTTCATCAGGATGCCCTTGATATTCTCGTAATCGACCCCGGTCGACCGCTTCTGGAAGCCGAATCCGCCGCCACCCTTGATGAGGTCGGCCCCGATGTTGCTCGTCATAATGAGCACGGTGTTTCGGAAATCGACATTGCGCCCGAACGAATCGGTCAGGCGGCCCTCTTCCATGATCTGCAAGAGCATGTTGAAGACATCCGGGTGCGCCTTCTCGACCTCATCAAGCAACAGCACCGAGTACGGCCGCCGACGGATGCGCTCGGTGAGCTGCCCGCCCTCTTCATACCCGACATACCCAGGAGGCGCACCAACCAGTCGGCTGACATTGTGCTTCTCCATATACTCGCTCATATCGAGGTGGATGAGGGCGTCCTCGTCGCCAAACATAAACTCGGCAAGCGCCTTGGAGAGCAGCGTTTTTCCCACGCCCGAAGGCCCGACGAAGATGAACGACCCCATCGGGCGCTTGGGGTCTTTGAGCCCCGCCCGCGCCCGGCGGATCGCCTTGCTGATCGCCTTGATCGCCTCGTCCTGGCTGATGACCTTCTTGTGCAGTTCGTTCTCAAGATCGAGCAGGCGACCGGCCTCCTCCTTCTCAAGCCGTGTCAAAGGCACGCCGGTCATCTTGCTGACAACCTCAGCCACAACATCCTCATCCACGACGCCATCGACCTCCATCGACTTGGCACGCCATTCCTTCTGGATGTCTTCCTTCTTCGTGCGGAGTTTCTCAGCCTGGTCGCGCAGCTCGGCTGCCTTCTCATAGTCGGCCGCCTTCACCGCCTCGTCCTTCTCGATACTCAGCCGTTCGATATCCGCTTCAAGATCCGCAAGGTTCGGCGGCTTGCTCATCGCCTTGATCCGCACCCGCGCACCCGCCTCGTCGATCACATCAATCGACTTGTCCGGCTGCACCCGGCCGCTGATATACCGACCCGAAAGCTCGACCGCAGCACGCACCGCATCATCGGTGATCTGCACGCGGTGGTGCGATTCATACCGGTCTCGAAGCCCCTTGAGAATCTCGATCGTCTGTTCCTGGTTGGGCGGATCAACAGGGATCGACTGGAACCGCCGCGCAAGAGCCGCGTCCTTCTCGATGTACTTTCGGTACTCATCAAAGGTCGTCGCGCCGATGCACTGGATCTCTCCACGCGCAAGCGCAGGCTTGAGCACATTCGAGGCATCGATCGCCCCCTCCGCCCCGCCCGCCCCGACGAGCGTGTGCAGCTCGTCGATAAACAAGATAACATTCTTCGCCCGGCGGACCTCGTTCATCACCGCCTTGATCCGCTCCTCAAACTGCCCGCGATACTTCGTCCCCGCGACCATCATCGCCAGGTCGAGCACGACCACGCGCCGTTCGTGCAAGATCTCCGGCACCTCGCCCGCGATGATCTTCTGCGCGAGCCCCTCGACG
>UOGK01000128.1_pt1 | contig 8537 bp, 7 predicted proteins | sample 1989001 | NCBI WGS metagenome assembly UOGK01 (sample SAMEA4712195, study PRJEB27164) | hydrothermal vent metagenome | biome: marine basaltic hydrothermal vent biome; feature: marine hydrothermal vent; material: mineral | place: Pacific Ocean | collected 2011-06-14/2011-07-23 | depth 1719 m | reverse complement strand
TGCTCGCGGCGGTGCTGACGAGCTGCCCCGAACGGTCCTCTGCTGATCCTCTCCGCGACCTGCTCCGGGTGGCTGCCTGGGCGAGGCTCAACGCCGAGATGCTCAGCACGGTCGAGCCGAAACTTGCCACGCAGACGACCCAGCCGGGTGTCCACCTGGTGACCGACCGAGCCTGCCTTGCGACACCGTTGCTCGAGACTGCGATCCGGGTCCACCTGGCGATCCCCGCAAGACCGGCTGCCTTCGGGCTGGTCGCTGCGCCGCTCGACAGTTGAGCCGGGACTCTCCCTCCCCGCCCACGAAAAACCCCCCTGTGCGGGGGGCGTGTGTCGTGCTTCAATCGCCGAATCGTGATCAGGCGGATTCTTTCCGAGCCACCCGCAACTCTGCGAGCGTGCCGGGGTTCTCGATCGCCTCTTCATCGATCACAAACTCGGCCCCCGAGTGGTCCTGCTCGGGCAACTCATAGAGCCATTCGAGCATCGCCTCTTCGAGTACCGCCCGGAGCGCCCGTGCCCCGGTGTCGCGTTTGGCAGCCATCCTGGCAACAGCCCGCAAGGCACCCTTGGTAAAGGTCAGCTTCGCATCTTCGAGAGCAAAGAGGTGCTGATACTGCTTCACCACCGCGTTGCGAGGCTCCGTCAGGATCCGCATCATCGCATCGGTCGAGAGCGATTCGAGCGGGGCAATGATCGGCAGCCGCCCGACCAGCTCGGGGATCATGCCGTACTCGACGATGTCTGTCGTGCGCACATGCGAGAGGATCTCGCCGCGCGAGGCCTTGTCGCTCAGCTTCACGCCCTCCTCGCCATGCGAGCCGAACCCGATCTGTGTCTTGCCCAGCCGCCGACGGATCACATCGTCGATCCCGACGAAAGTGCCACCACAGATGAAGAGGATGTGCGAGGTGTCGATCTGGATGTACTGCTGCTCGGGGTGCTTGCGCCCACCCTGTGGCGGCACATTGGCGACGGTCCCCTCGAGCATCTTGAGCAGGCTCTGCTGGACACCCTCACCCGAGACATCGCGCGTGATCGAGACATTGCCCGAGGTCTTGCCGATCTTATCGACTTCGTCGATGTAGATGATCCCCCGCTGGGCAGCCTCGACATCAAAGTCGGCCGCCTGGAGCAGCTTGAGGAGGAGGTTCTCGACATCCTCGCCGACATACCCCGCTTCGGTCAGCGTGGTCGCATCACCGATCGCAAAGGGGACCTTGAGCATGCGCGCCAGCGAGCGCGCAAGCAGGGTCTTCCCGCTCCCCGTCGGCCCGACGAGCAGGATGTTGCTCTTGTCGAGTTCGAGATTGGACGCTTCTTCGCTCTCCAGGTGCAGCAGCCGCTTGTAGTGCATGTGCACCGCGACGCTCAGGGTGCGCTTGGCACGCTCCTGCCCGATGATGTACTGATCGAGGCCTTCCTTGATCTTGCTCGGCGCGGGGACTTCACCGAGCGAAGTCGAGACCGAGTTCACCCGTCGTTTTTCCTGCCGAAAAATATTTTGACACAACTCGACACAGCCAGCGCAGATATAGACCTCGCTTGGTCCTTCGACCATCGGGCCGACCTCGCGGCTGGTTTTGCCACAGAAGGAGCAGGTCGTCACCTTTCGGCCACGAAACCCGCTGTCTTTTCCACCCTCGCCGCCATTCTCGGTACGGTTCTTCGCCATTCGTCCCTCGCTCGGTCCGAAAACACACAGGAATCTCCCGCACGGGAGTCAGTGCAGTCTATCGGCTCGTACTCCCCCGGTCTCTACACTCAGTCGAAGTCGGTTTCGTTCTCTTCCGTTGCCCGCCTCGCAGCCGGGGGCAGCCGCTCGCCGGTGAGGTCAAAGCCCGGTGCAGCACGCAACTCGCCCACTTTACCATCAGCTGTTTGGATTTTTACAGGTTTCGTTTTTTCTACCCCCTGCCCACTCGTTTTTTTGGCCGAAGCCTTGGCGACGATCGCTGCCTGGGCGGTCCGATATTCCTCCTCGGAGATCTCGCCCCGGTCTCGCATCCCTCGCATCGTTTCGAGGATACCCCCCGACCCGGGCATCTCCTCGCTGGTGCTGCCCAGGAGCCGATCGCGCATGAGATAGAGGATGATCCCCGCGACCATGACGAGGACAATCACCGCCCCGATCAGGATCATGGTTGTCAGATTCGTCCCATCCATGCTCGCCCGCCTGCGTTCAAGAGGTCCGCCTTCGCTTCCTGCCGATGATATCTACATCCCGGGGACGATCCCGTTGCGGATCGGGTTGACCAGGATGGGCAGGACCAGACTCTCGACCAGTTCCTCTCCATGGGCGACGAGGCCTTGGAAGACCCCGGCGAGTTCCTTGAGGTCGTCGATGGGGCCGTGCGTGCGGAGGGTGAGGTAGACGCTGATCGGCTCATCCCCTTGCCCCCGCCGCCCGGCAGCCGCCCGGGTCTTGACCTCGAAATACGCCTCGGTATTGTCGGTGAGGGCAATCCCGATCACCGGCTGGCAGTCGATCGCCCTGCCCTCACCAGCCTCGAAGAGCCCCGCCAGCAGCGAGCCACCGAACAGCGTGTCGGCAACGAGCTCGTCGTGGTTGCCCCCCGCAGCAATATCAAACCCGAAAAGCACCTCGACAAAATCGACATCGAGCGGGCTGATGCTCAGGTAGTAGGGCGAGACCTCGAGCACGGTTTCATGGAGGCGGTTGGCCTCGCACGATTCACCGGGGTTGACCACGCCCGAGCGCACGCTGCCGGACCTGACCGCGACCCATCGGTGGGGCGTTTCCTGGGTGGGCGATTCGAGGGCGAGCTCGTCTTTGTACTTGCGGAACTCGGTCATGCCCGGATATTGCCGACGGATGCGTTCAAAGAGTGAGAGGACCGTCTCGCGGCCCTGCGCAAGCTCGAGCTTGAGCCCGAGCTTGAGATTGACATAGTGGTCTGTGCAGAACGCCCCATAGTGTGCCGACATGCGGTGCTCCTCCTTGATGCACGAGCAGAGTGTACACCGAAATGAGGGGGAGGGGGGCGCATGGATTGGAATCATGGATTGGAATCATGGATTGGAATCCATGGGCTTTAGGTATAGAGCCCCTCGCGCAAGCGAGGGGAAGCGAAAACTCTCAAGGCGTATCACTGCGCCGCGTGTCCCCCCGCTTGCGCGGGGGGCTCTGTGCGGATCATCGGCTGAAGCTTCCAGTAGGTCAGGCTCCGCCACAACCACTCGGCGGGCCCGAAGCGGAACTTTGAGAGCCACGCGATACTCCACAGGATTTGCACAATCCAGATCCCGACGACGATCATCTGTTGGCCGAGCCTGTCGAACTCGCCGGCCATGCCGAGCCCCCAGCCGAAGAAGATCAACGAGCAGAGCACCGACTGCATGAGGTAGTTGGTGAACGCCATCTGCCCGACCCGCGAGAGAGCCCAGGTGAGGCGAGCGAGGTACCCCTTCTTGAAGACCCAGAGGATGAGCCCCGCGTGGCCGAGGGCCATCGGGACGGAGCCGAGGAGGTTGAACCACTGGCCGGGGAAGGAGAAGGAGGCGATCTCGAAGCCGTGGGCCTCGTTGTAGAGGATGCCCCCGACGACCATCGGCAGCCCGATCGCGTAGCCGAGAAATGCCATTCCGGCGTAGAAGCGGGGGGATTTTTCGCCGGAGAAGACGCCCATTTTCATCAGGGCGGCCCCGAGGAGCATCATCGCGGTCGATCGCCAAAAGAGGTAGAAGGGCAGGACAAAAACCTGCATCATGAAGGTGAACTCAGCCCTTCCCCGAAAAAGTTCCATCCACGAACCACGCAGCCAGGCAAGGTCTTCTGCGACCTGCTCGGGGGTGGCGGTCACGAACATCGCCGCCTCCTCGCGGGCTGTCGCGAGCTGCTCGGGGGTCATGTATCGGCGGGCCTGCTCGGCCCATTCGACATCGGCAAAGAGTTTCCAGGCCTGGAGCCCCATGAACCCCGCCAGCAGCAGGTGGATGGCAAAGAACGCCCCGGCCGCGACAAGCAGCCACACGGGAGGCAACCGACGGAGCCACCACAACGCCACCGCCCCGCAGACGGCATAGGCGACGAGGATATCCCCCTCCCAGATGATCCAGGCGTGGATCATGCCGATGACAAAGAGCCAGAACATGCGGCGGAGCCAGATCCACCGCAGCCGACGCTGCTCCTCGGGGGTCTGTGCCTTGCGGGTCCAGATGACGACGCCCGCGCCGAAGAGCATCGAGAAGAGGGCCATCATCTTGAGGTCGAAGATGGTGTGGACGACCCAGTAGACGACCCGGTTGGTGCCCTCGTATTCGGGATAGACCGTCGGGTTGCTGTAGGCGGCAAAGGGCATGGCAAAGACCATGACATTCATCGCCAGGATGCCGAGGAGAGCGAACCCCCGCAGGACATCGATCGATTGGAGGCGTTGGGTCTGTTTGACGGGGACTGCGCCGGTCATGGTGCCATCGGGGTTTATTGCATCAGCCATTGCAGTACCGCCTCCACATTGTCGAGTGTCTCGAGAGTTTCATCCGCGTGTGCCAACTCGGCGACCGAAAACTTCCCCGTCGCCACCGCGAGCACCCGGCAGCCGTGGGCGCGGGCACAGGCGATGTCGTGGGGCGTGTCTCCGATGATGACGACCTCCTCGCCCTGGGCCCGCCGACCCCATGCGGTGCTCACCCGTTCGAGCGCCACCCCGGGCAGGTGGTCCCTGGCCGGCGGGTCGTGGGGCGAGTCGTCGCCCCAGACGCGAATGGGGAACTGTTGGGGATCGAGCCCGGCCGCTTGCAGCTTGAGGGTCCCGGTCTCAGAAAAATTGCCGGTCAGGAGGCCGAGCGTGACCCGTTCGGGTTCGGCAGCGAGGCTCTCGACCAGCTCGGCGACCCCCGGCAGCAGCCGCGAGACCCCGCCCGGGGCCAAACGGGCCGCCAGAGCCTCGCCATAGCCCAGCCGGAGGGCGGCGATCGCCTCGGGGGTGGGGTCGATGGCGTTGGCTGCGAGGAGGTCAGCAAGGATCAGCGGATCGAGCCTCCCGGCAAACTCGACGCCATCAGCCGAGAACCCGGGGGTGTGGAGCTGACGCCCGACCTCGACCATCGCCCGGATCCCCACCCCATCGGTGGTGAGAAGTGTCGCATCGATATCAAAAAGGACCAGCATTACGCCTCCGGGCTGTGCGCCTAGAGCACCTTGCATCATTGCGTTTCTTCAGATTTGTCGATGGCGTTGCCCCCTCGCTTGCGCGAGGGGCTCTTTTCTCGGCACAATCGATACTTTCGGATATTTTTCGAGCAACGAGCACTGCCAAGTAGAGCCCCTCGCGCAAGCGAGGGGACAACGCCGACATCCCAAGAAATCGAGAATCGTCAAGACCAACCACTCGGGTGCGGTGGCAACAGGATTCTGCAAGATGCTCTAAGTCGTTATTTGCCAATGGTTTACGATACTTATCGGCGTATTCCGAACCCTGCTTCGCCTGGGGTGACGGCTATCGCCTCGATCCGGGTCTCGCGGATGTACCCGTCCATGCGTGTCTGGAGGGCCTCGAGCATCGCCGCGACCTCGGCCGGCTCGCCCTGGACTTCGAGCCGAACGGAGCCGTCGGGCTCGTTGCGGACCCACCCGGTGACGGCAAATGCCTCAGCAACTTCGCGGGTCGCGTACCGGAAGCCGACGCCCTGGACCCGTCCCTGAAAGATGACTGCTCGGCGTTGCATGTGGCGAAGTTTCGCGGGGGTGTGCCTCTCTGACCACCTCTCGCCCGAGAATCATGGTCTCTGGGCTCAAAAAAGGGGCTCATGGCGGGTGGTGTTGGCATTTGTTGGTTTCGTGGCGGGGCTGTGCTACCGTCTAGGTGGCTCTCCGCCCATTTGCTGGATCACCGGCCGCTGTGCCCGGAACGATCAGAACCCACCGGACGAGAGCCCCAAAGCCCGGCTCCCTCACTCGCTGTGGGGTGGGCACCTCGCCTGTATTCACAGTGGGGTGGGCGTCTCGCCCGCCCGAGCGAGTTCTGTTTCGTCCACGACCCCGACCGGTGTCGCGCGGATGGTTTGTCTCGATTCGTTCACCACAGACCGGGAGCCCAGCGCGCATGAAGCCGACCGGCTCAGCCATATCGGATGTCGAACGGGTCCGCGACGCGGCGGACATCGTGCGCGTCGTGGGCGACCACCTGACGCTCAAGGCCAAGGGCCGTGAGTTCGTCGGGTTGTGCCCTTTTCATGACGACCACAAGCCCTCGATGTGCGTGGTGCCGCACAAGCAGATTTTTCATTGCTTTGTCTGTGGGGCCGGCGGGGATGTCTTCAGCTTTATCGAGCGGTACCACCGGATGGAGTTCCGCGAGGCACTTGAGTATCTGGCGGAGCGGTGCAATATCACGCTGACGAAGCGGTCGGCGCAGCGAACTGACGCACAGACAGGGGATGCTATTTCAGAGTACGGCGTTTCCGAGAGCCGTGCCACCAGAGGGCAGCTCGCCGAGGCCAACGCCCAGGCGGCCAGCTTCTTCCGGGCAGTCCTCAACCACGAAGACCACGGCAAGATCGCCCGCGAGATCATCGAACGCCGAGGCATCAGCCCCGAGATGGTCGAGCGGTTCACGCTCGGCGCAGCCCCCGACCGCTGGGACGGGCTGGCGATGAAGGTCGATGCGATGGGACAGGACCGCGAGCTCTTCGCAGCAGCCGGCCTCCTCAAAGCCCGTGAGACCGGCGGGCACTTTGACTTCTTCCGTAATCGGCTGATGTTCCCGATCCGCGACCAGATCGGGCGGGTGATCGCCTTTGGCGGGCGCATTATTGATGAAGAAGACACGCCGAAGTATCTCAACTCGCCCGACTCGCCGCTCTTTCACAAGTCGGCAGCGATCTTCGGCTTGCACCAGGCGGTGCAGGCGATCCAGCGCGAGCGGACCGTGATTATCACCGAGGGGTATACCGATGTCATCGCCTGCCATCAGGCGGGGATCGAGCACGCGGTCGCCACGCTGGGCACAGCCCTGACGCCCGGACACGCGACGATCCTGCGCCGGCTGTGCGATACGGTGGTGCTGCTCTTTGATGGCGATGCGGCCGGGTTGATGGCAGCCGACCGGGCGGTCGAGGTTTTCTTTCACGAGACGATCGATGTCCGCATCGCCACGCTCGACAAGTTCACGGACGCCAAAGACCCCGACGAGCTGCTCAAACGCGAGGGCGGGCGTGAGGTCTTTGATCGCGCGATCGCGGGGAGTATTGATATTCTGGACTTCCGCTTTTCCCGACTTCACGCACAGGTAGCCGGTGCCGGTGTGTCGGAAATGCAACGAGTTACGGTGGAGGAACTGCGTCGGCTCGCGCAACTAGGTTTCCATAAGAGTATCCCCGTTCGTCAGCAGCTCATCGTCAAGCGTCTGATGAAGATCACGGGATTAGACAACAAGGTTCTGTTAGACCAGATGCGCCGCGCCAAGCCCCGGCCCAACCAGTACATCGAGCACGAGGACAGCCGGCCGGAAGACGAAGCGATGGAGATGGCCGATGCTGCGACGGATCCGCGCAGGCTCATCGAGGCACTGGGGTGCATCCTGACCGACGGCTCGCTGTGGCTCACCCTGAGCGAGGAGGAACGCTCGCTGCTCGCGCCCGAATCGTTCGCCACGCCCGCAGCACGGGCGATTGCCGAAGCGGTGCGGAAGGTTGCGCAGGCGGGCAAGCAGCCGGTGCTCCGGGCGGTGCTCGATACGCTCGAAGAGGCTGCGGTGAAGGCCAAGGCGGTTTCGATCCAGACCCACACCGAACAGACGACCGAAGAACGGCTGGCAGCGTACCTGGCCGATTGCCTCATGCAGGAACGCCGCCGACGGGCAGAAACAGCGCCGGCCACGCCCCCGACAGAGGATGCCCCCCCCGAGCAGGACGCGGATTTTGCCGCGATGATCGCTCGGCAACGCAAGCAGATTGAGGAGTTCGGCCCCGACCGCAGACGGATCGCCCGGGCTTCCGGACGCGGATAGCCGCAAGAAGAAACCCACCGGTTCGTTTGCCAATGAGGGCTGACGGGCCTTTCGTTCCAGGTTCGGCCGCTGGTAAAGATGCAGGAGAGCGATGTGATCAGCGAACTTCACCCAGCCATGCAGCAGCTTCTCGAGATTGCCAAAGCCAGAGGATGGCTGAGCTACGAGGAACTGAACAACACCCTCCCCGACGAGATGGTCGATACCGGACAGGTTGATTTCCTGCTGACGGTGATCGATCGGATGGGGCTTGAGCTGGTCGATGAGCTTGAGTACAAGGCAAGGCTGCACCGCGAAAGCATCCGTCGGGGTGATGAGCCCGGGCACAACCCGTTGACCGGCACGCCACTGGCGGGGCTCGGGGCGGGGATGCCGGGCAAGCACATCCGGGCGATGTCGGTGCTCGGCGGCGAGCGGGTGAAGGAGGCGGTCGATCTGCACCAACAGTTGACGAGTGCCGGGTCGCCTCTGAGCCAGGCCGAGCAGGATGTTGCTGACGCCCGGGCGCTCGATGCCGAGGCGATCCAGCGCGAGCTTGTGGACTCGGCCTCGGCAGAAGGTGGGCCGC
>UOGK01000694.1_pt1 | contig 8613 bp, 6 predicted proteins | sample 1989001 | NCBI WGS metagenome assembly UOGK01 (sample SAMEA4712195, study PRJEB27164) | hydrothermal vent metagenome | biome: marine basaltic hydrothermal vent biome; feature: marine hydrothermal vent; material: mineral | place: Pacific Ocean | collected 2011-06-14/2011-07-23 | depth 1719 m | reverse complement strand
CGACGCTTCGCGGCTCAGCGTCGGCGTCCAACACTTGCCTGTCTCGCACATATGAAGTTCCCGCGATTCTCCGCAATCTGGGAAAAGTCGTCCCCGCCAGAGACCGATAGCCATGCCGAGGCCCGAACCCGGGCACCACACAGGAGAACCCGGCATGAGCGAGAACACAGACAACACCGTGTGTATTGAACGGCGACGCCACGAACGGATCGAGATCAAACGGCCGTGCAAGGTGCTCCATAACCCCACACTCCGCTACATGGCGGCCAAAACACAAGACCTCTCCCCAGGAGGGGCGATGCTCGAACTCTCCCACCATCGCCCGCTCGCAGTCGGCGACCAGATCGACCTGCTCGTCGATTGGGACGAAACGGGGATCGTCAACAAGCAGACGATGCTGGCTGCGACCGTCGTGCGGGTTGGAGAATCCGAAGGGCTTCGCCAGCGGATCGGGATCGCCTTCGATCGCGAGCAGTCGGTGACAATGGCTGCCTGAGTTTTGTCAGGCAGATGGGCGGGCGAGATGCCCGCCCCACTGGAGAAAGCCATGAGAGGGTCTGCCGAACCTCCCCCACAGAGCGGCTTGGCGATTCCTAGAGTTGGGCCAGGGAGAAGTGCATGCTCTGGCAACCATCGCTCGATCCGTATTACACCACGCTGCCCGCAGACGAGGCAGCCCGGCTGATCGCTGCACGGCGGACCCAGCTCGGCGAGTCACTCGTCATCCTCGGCCACCACTACCAGGCCGATGAAGTCGTTCAGCACGCCGACTATACCGGCGACAGCCTCAAGCTCAGCCAGCTTGCTGCTGAGGTTGCCCGTTCGGGCAAGGTGCGGTTTGTCGTTTTCTGTGGCGTCCACTTCATGGCCGAGACAGCCGACATGCTCACGCCCGACTCGGTCGAGGTCATCCTGCCCGATCTCTCGGCCGGGTGCTCGATGGCTGATATGGCCGACTATGACGATACCGTGGAAGCGTGGGACCGATTGCACGAGGGCCTGCGCGCCCAAGGATGGCACGGCCGAATCATCCCGATCACCTATGTCAACTCGACAGCGGCCATCAAGGCATTCGTCGGCGACCATGGCGGGGCCTGCTGCACAAGCTCGAATGCCGATGCGGTCTTTGCGTGGGCGATGCAGGGAGGCACCTCTCCGAGCCCCCGACTTCAGTCCGGGATCGATACTGCTCGACATACCGATGCGAACCCCCCGACTGAAGTCGGGGGCTCAGAGAACCTCACCACCGGAGAGGAGATCAAAATCCTCTTTCTCCCCGACCAGCACCTCGGCCGCAACACGGCTGCCAAATATGGGCTGGAGACCGAGACGCAGACCTGCCTCTACGACCCCAAACGCACGCAGCAGGGTGAACCCTTCGGCGGGGCGACGCCGGAAGAACTCCTCGCCTCGAAGGTCATCCTCTGGGCGGGGCATTGCTCCGTCCACAAGCTCTTTCGGCCTGAGCATTGCGAACAGATCAGGGTGGACAACCGCACACGCCAGGCTGCGGGCGAGGAGCCGACGCGGATCATCGTGCATCCCGAGTGCGAAAAGGCGGTCGTTGATCTTGCGGATGATTCGGGCTCGACCGAATACATTTTGAAGACCATCCGCACCAGCGCCCCCGGCAGCCGATGGGCGGTGGGGACGGAGGTCCACTTGGTCAACCGCCTTGCGACCGAGATGGCTGCGCGAGGCGTCTCGGTGCGAATGCTCAGCGAGTGTCAGTGTTTATGCACGACGATGTACCGGATCGATCAGCCGCACATGCTGTGGGTGCTCGACACACTCTGCGGCATCCGCGTCAAAGAGGGCACGCCCGGGCAGGCTGAGCCGAAGGCGGTGAATGTGATCCGGGTCCATGCCGAGGTGCGTGCGCTGGCGCTCAAGTCGCTCGATCGGATGCTCTCGCTGAGCGGGCCTGGGGTCTCGATGCCCACGGGGTAGGGCTGATACGGAACCCGCTTGAAACTCGTGCGTCACCGGGGGGTAAAGAGGAGAGCCGTGCCTCCAGTTATCTCCGCATTCGGCCATGGGTAGAACAGAGCCGCGAGCGTAAGCGACCGGTTTCGGTAGATCGGCATGTGCCAACACACGCCAACCCGTCGCTTACGCTCAGGGCTCTGTTGAGCCGGCCTTCCCGCTGCGACGAACGAGTATTGTCCGGGATGCGTCTCACTCCTCGTCGGTAAAGAGTGCCTCAAAGTCGATCGGCTGATCCTTGATCTCGACGGTCATGCCGGGGAGCGGGTCGATGATGCCCTCGGGCGAGACACGCAACTGTCCGATCGCGTCGAGGTAGTTGAGGATCGCAATCCGCAGGTCCGTCAGCGCCTGGTCGCGGCGGTTGAGGGCGTTGAGCGCATCCCGCTCGGCATCGACGCGGTCGCGGGTGTCCACCTCGTCAGCCCGGAGTCGCTGCTCTTCAAGACGGCGCTCGTTGATATGCACCTGCGATTCGGCAAGCTCGAGCCGAAAGCGGGCGAGGTCGATCTCGCGGACCCGCCGACGGGCATCGAGCACGACGGTATCGGTGAACTCCTCGAGGTCGCGGCGGGCGCGTTCGAGCTGGAGGAGCGACTGGCGCAGTTGCAGGCGTTCGATCCGGCGATCGAGAGGGAGGCTCAGCAGCACGCCGACCTGCCACGAGGCTTCGTCGGGGTCGATCGCCAGGCCGCCCTCGCGCGCAGCCGGGTCTGTCGGGAGACGGACCTCGCCGGAGAGGTCGAGATCAGGGAGGAGCTGGTTGCGGGCGATGAGGACGCTGCGCTGGCGGTCCTCGAACTGGTCGAGCTGGTTCTGGAGGTCGAGGCGGTAGTTGAGGGCCGAGGCGGTGGCCGCCTCGATCGTGGTCGCCGGCTCGGGGATGCGCACATCGGCCCCGACGAGCTGCACCGGCTGCCCGATCGGGATGCCCAGGCGGACCTTGAACCGATCGACTTGCAGGGTGTATTGCTCGCGGGTGCTGGCGAGCGAGCTGCGGGCCGTCACGAACTGGTCGCGGGCCTGGTTGACATTGAACTCCGTGCGGCGGCCGGCGTTGTAGAGGGCCTCCTCCTGCTTCACAAAGAGCGCAAGGCTGCGGAGCTGGAGCAGGCGGTTCTGTAGCTCGTTGACCGTCTGGAGGAGACGGAAGTAATCATCGGCGATCGAGACGAAGTATTGCCGACGAAAGACCTCGAACTCGCGGGCCCCATAGACCAGATCGCGCTCGGCCTGGATGATGTCCTCTCGGGCAACCATGCCCGCCCCGCGCAGCAGCGGGATGTTGCCGCTGAGCACCAGGGCGGAGGATTGGGTGTATTGGCCCGTCACGCTTGAGCGGAGTTGTTCGGTCGCGTTCCAAATCCAGCGGGCCTCGGCCTCGCCGCCATAGGGCAGACGGTGGGTCGCGCGGAGGGTATTGACGACATTCAGAGCGTTGTCGAATCGGCCCTGGTCGCCCTCGCCGCCGACCGAGACATTGGTATCGGCAAAGAGCCTCGGGCCCCAGCGGTGGCGCTCGATGAGCAGGCGGATCGCGGCGAAGATGTAGTCTTCCTCAGCGGAGAGATATTCGCGGCCCTGTCTCTGGGCGAGGTGGAAGGCCTCGGTCAGCGAGAGTTGCAAGACCTCCTCGGCCCCGATGCCGCCGGCGGTCATGGCGTAGTCGCGGAGTCGCTGGTTGAGCCCGTCGATGACCTCGGCCGTGCCCGGGGTGCCCCGGTCGAGTTCGGTGTATTCGAGTGCCTCGGCTGCGGGGTTGGTCGTCGGGGGGGTGGGCTCATAGAGCGAGCCCGAGCGGCGGGGCGTGCCGAGGGAGGGCTGGAGGCGGGGCCCGGAAGTGAGCCCTGCCCGGGAAGACGACTCGCCCAGGAGGCTGACCAGGCGACGGTCGATCTGGTCCATGCCCCGGTTGCACCCGGCAGCAAGGGTGAAGAAGCACCCGACGAGCACCAGAGCAGCGAGCCGAGCACCAAATGACCCCATGTGTGGGGCTCTCTGCACAATACCGGGCGGGCTGGAAAGCCCGCTCCCCTGAGTGGTCAGAGATTCCTGTGTTCTGTTTTTCAACGAAAGTCACTCCAACGCATGGCCAGACAGAATCTTGATCGTGTACACACCAGCCCCGGGCGGGCGAGACGCTCACCCCACTTGTGGAGTTCCCCCGTGTGTTCTGACAATGATCTCGGCTGATTTGCCTGGTGAATGTACGGCTGCCTCTGCCCCCCACCCGGGAACAGACAGTACCGAGAAAATGTCCGGGATGTTGCAGAGTGCAATACCGACTCCTATTGTGAGGGTTCGGATTCTTGGACGGGCATTTTGGACAGGTGGGTCCGAATCGTCGTTCGTGTTCTTACAAACATAGACCCCACGGAGCTTCTTTCCATGGCATCGGTGACTTATGACGGTCGGAGTTTCATGATCGATGGGCGAAGGCAGTGGATTGTCGGGGGGTCGATCCACTATGCAAGGCTGCCCCGCGCCGAGTGGGCCGGCCGCATCGCAGCTGCCAGGCAGGCGGGGCTTAACACGATCGAGACCCCTGTGGTCTGGAGCCGACACCAGGCCCACCCCAAGCACTTTGACTTCGAGGGCGAGAACGACCTGCGGCACTTTGTGCAACTCGTCGGCGAGGCGGGGATGCATGTCATCCTGCGGGTCGGCCCCTTTGTCGGGTCGGGCTACGACGCGGGGGGCATCCCGGCGTGGCTGCTCTCGCAAGAGGGCGTCGAGCCCAGGCAGGGTTCGGGGCCCTTTCTCGAAGCGTGCTCGCGGTACTTCACCGCCCTGGCGGGGCAGATCAAGGACTTGCAGGTCACAAGCACCGGGGCCGGTGGCCCGATCCTGCTCGTGCAGAGCGAGCACAACTGGACCTGTGGCCACGACGAGATTGCGAAGAAATATCTGGGTGAACTCCTGCGATACCTCCGCGAGGCGGGAATCGGCGTGCCGATCATCAACGCCAACGGACTCTGGCAGTCGGTCGAGGGGGAGATCGAGTGCTGGTCGGGGGCGAGCGACCTGCTCCCGATCTCACGGCAACTGACCGAGGTCCATCCGCTCTATCCGCGCCTGATGATCGACCTGCGGATCGGTGAGCCGACGGTCTGGGGACAGGAAGAACCAGAGACCCCGACCCCCGAGATGATCGTCCGTTCGTGCGCAGAGTCGCTCGCGGGGGTCTCTCAGTTTGTGCTCAATCCCTTCGCAGGCGGGCAGACCTTCGGCTTCTCAGCCGGGCGGATGCCGCATGGCCAGGATACCTTTCTCACGACCCGGCACGACAACGGGGCGCTCGTCAAGGCGGACAGCGAGCGGACGGCTGCCTACAGCATGGTCCGACGGATCACGATGTTTGCCGGGCGGTTCGGGCGGGTGCTTGCCCACCTCGACCCCGAAGACCGCCCGGTCGTCCTGACCCCCGCAGCCCACGGCGGGCCGACGGTCGTGCCGACACGGGGGACGCAGGGCTCGGTCGTCTTTCTCTTTGGCGAACCCCACAAACGCGGGCGGCCGGTGCAGACGGCGACTTTGCTCCTGCCCGATGGCTCGACGCTCGAAGCCCCGATCGGGTCGTGTGGCACCTCGTGGTGCGTTTTCGATGTCCTGATCGGGTCTCGCAGCCAGCTCGACTACTGCTCGCTGTGCGTCTTTGCGACGGTGGGCAGCGTGCTCGTCTGCTTCGGGCCTGCGGGCTCGACGGGCACGGTCTGTATCAACGGCTCGCCGCTCGATGCGGTTGTCCCGACGGGCAAGAAGCCGGACATCATCGAGCACGAGGGCGTGCAGGTGGTGATCGCCAGCGAAGACCAGCTCGATGGTGTGCAGGTGACCGATGAGGGCGTACTGGTCGGGGTCATCGGCTTTGATGAAGCCGGCGAGCCGATCGCCACACCCGGCGGAAAGCAGTATTCGTTCCTCGCGCCGGATGGCACGGTTTCGACACGGAAAGCCTCGAGCGTCTCGCGGCGGGGGACGCCTTCGCGGACGCTTGCGACCGACTGGGAGGCGGCCGACACGACCGAGTATGTGACCGGATCGAGCGCCCGGTATGCCGCGATTGATGGCCCGACCGATCTGAGCACGCTGGGTGCTCCTTACGGCTATGGGTGGTACCGGATGCAGTTCCGGTCCTCGGCTGCCCGGAAGGTGAAGGTGGCTGCCCCCGAGTCGGCCGATCGGCTTGCGGTCTTTCTCGATGGCGAGCTCGTCGGGATGTTCGGCTGTGGGCCCGGGGCGTCGAGCGAGCTCACGCTCCCGCTCAAGAAGGCCGACCACAGCCTGATCGTGCTCGCGGAAAACCTCGGGCGACCCGCTGGCGGACAAGACCTCAAGCCCCGCAAGGGCCTCTTCGGCGAGCTCTACGAGATGGCCGCGTTCAAGGTCGGCAGGGCCAAAGTCGAAGACGGCGACCCCGTCGAGCTCTTCTCCTTCCGCACACCGCTCTGGGAGGTGCGCGAGGGGGATGTGACCTACCCGGCCCGGGTGACATGGTCGTTTATCCACCGCCGAAAGAGCCCGATCATCATGCGGATGGGTGAGGTCGGGGTGCGAGGGCTCGTGCTGCTCAACGGCACGCCGCTGCACCTCTTTGAGCCGGGTGCCCAGAACGATCTTGTGCTCGACCATGTGACGCTCAACCGTGGCAACAACACGATCGAGCTGACGGTGGCGGTTGATAGTGTGGATGAAGCGGGGCTCGCAGAAACTCTCGCAGCTCTCGGCAAAAACACCAACTTCTTCGAGGGCAAGAGTGCGCTTGGCCCCAAGGTCGGGTGGAGCTTTGCCCAGTGGGAGACCCCCGGCCCGACCGCCTTTGACCCGCTGCCCAAGACCCCTCCGGCCGGCCCGATGTGGTACCGCACCGAGTTCGAGACGCCCGAGCCCGACCGGAATGTCGTGCTCACCATTGCCGGGCTGAGCAAGGGGCAGTTCTATCTCAATGGCAAGCATGTCGGGCGATACTTTGTGTCGTCGGGGGGCAAGCCCGTCCCGCCACAGACCGAGTACCTGCTGCCCAGGTCGTGGATGCACGAGGATGGCCCCAACGAACTCACACTCTTTGACGAGCACGGCGGCAACCCGACCAAGTGCGTGCTGACCGCGACGCGGAGGGCCGACGGCGCATGAGCCCTGCACCAGAAAAACCCGGCAGGCCGACCTGGCAGAAGGCCGTCTCGTTTGCTGCCCGGCACCATCGGCACCACCTGCGCAAAGACAAACGCACACCCTATGTCGCGCATGTCTACCGCGTGGCGATGACGGTGCGGGACTGCTTTGAGTGTGACGATGCCGAGGCGTTGTGCGCGGCCCTTTTGCACGACACGATCGAAGATACACCGATCGACTTTGACGATATCGAGGAGGCGTTCGGGACGGTCGTTGCCGAGATGGTCGCCGCCCTGACCAAGAACATGCTGCTGCGCGAGGATGTGCGGGAGATCGACTACGACGAGCGGCTCGCAAAGGCCGACTGGCGGGCGAGGCTCGTCAAACTTGCCGATGTTTATGACAACCTCTGCGACATGGGGAACCGCCCCAAGTCCGGGCCGGCAGCGCTTGCGCGAATGCTCTCGCGGTGCGAGCGGGCGATTGCGCTGGCAGCCGGGGATGGTGCTGCGCACCCCGAGACTGCGCGGGCGATCGAGGTCGTGCAGGCCGAGATGGCGCGAGCGACAAAGGCATAGACCGCCTTGTGTCAGTCTGCTCTGCTGTGTGCCACGGCCATCTTGGCCGTGCGAGCGTCAGGACTGGCAACGGACGGTCCCGCACGGCCAGAATGGCTGTGGCACACACGGAAACCTATTGAGGCGAATCGTTCTATCCCGCGCACCTGGCCTCGAAACTCTCGGGCGAAGCCGCGTACATCTCGTGCAGGTCCCACTTGCCCCCGGCGTGCAGATAGGTCGTGTTCGGCCCCGCTTTGACAAACCCGAGCCGTTCGATGAGCTGTTGGCTTGCGGTGTTTTCGGTCTGGACGCCCACGAGCACGCGGTGCAACCCGAGCCCCTCGGGCAGATCGGCAAAGGCGTGGGCGAGCAACGCGAGAAACGCCTCGGTCGCATACCCCTTCCCGATCGCTGAGACCGCCAGCCAGCAGTTGGCATCCCCCTCGCACGAGAGCCCCCGGCGGATCGCGTTGAGGTTGAACGCCCCCACAATGCGTCCTGTATGTTCGACGGCGATTCGCCGACACGCCCGGCCGGTGGCATCGCCCTCGGTCGTCAGGGCGAGCTGCCGATCAAAGAGGGCGTCGTCGCTCTCGCCGGGCATGTGGAGCGGGCTGAACCTCGCCAGGTGTTTGCGGCTTTCCCGGATCACCCGGATAAACTCGGCCCGATCGGCAGCAACCAGCGGCCGGAGCACCAGCCGGGCGCTCCGGAGCGCATCGGGCGGGAGCACCTCGACAGGCCGAGCGGGCGTGAGGTGGGCGAGCCCGGTGCGGGGTTCGGGAGAGACCGGGGTCTGTGGGCCAGCCTGCGTCTGTGTCAATAGATGTTTCTTCTCACTCATACCTTACATCTCGTGCTGGGGGCGTGCCGGGTCGGGCCAATCGAGGTGAAAGAACTTGCCTCGCGGCTGGTCCGTCCGCTCGTAGGTGTGGGCCCCGAAGTAATCCCGCTG
>UOGK01000433.1_pt1 | contig 8666 bp, 7 predicted proteins | sample 1989001 | NCBI WGS metagenome assembly UOGK01 (sample SAMEA4712195, study PRJEB27164) | hydrothermal vent metagenome | biome: marine basaltic hydrothermal vent biome; feature: marine hydrothermal vent; material: mineral | place: Pacific Ocean | collected 2011-06-14/2011-07-23 | depth 1719 m | reverse complement strand
GCCGGTTGCTTCGCTCGCCCCCAAGATCGACCAGTCGGTCTACATGGTCGGCCGCGAGCAGAAGCAAGCGCTGCTGCACCACCTGATCGGCGAGCACAACATCACCCGCACGCTCGTCTTTACCCGCACCAAGCACGGGGCCGACAAGGTTACGAAAAAGCTCAACCACGCCGGGATCAAGGCCGACTCGATCCACGGCAACAAGTCACAGAACCAGCGCCAGCGCGCCCTCGACGGCTTCCGGGCGGGCAAGTCGCATGTCTTGGTCGCGACCGATGTCGCAGCCCGCGGCCTCGATATCGACGACATCACGCATGTCTTCAACTACGACCTGCCCCACGAGCCCGAGGCGTATGTCCACCGCATCGGCCGCACCGGAAGGGCCGGGGCGACGGGTGAGGCGATCGCCTTCTGTGATCGGTCGGAACGGTCGCTGCTTCGCCAGATCGAACGGCTGACCGGGAGCAAGATCAACGCGACGACCGACCTGCCCGATCTGCCCAAGCCCGAGCCCAAGCCCAAGTCCGATTCCAAGCCGGAGAGCAACAATGGCGAGGCCCATGCCTCCTATGCCGACCGCGCAACCGCCAAGCCGCGTTCGGCAAAGCATCGATCTGGAGCTGGGGACCGCTACAACCCCAACAAGTCGCGGAACCAGAACAGCCGCAAGCCCGCGGGGCGTGGAAGGTCACATCCCCGCTCACGGTGATGGAGGATGTCATCACAACCCATCCTGAGATTTGCCCCTCGTTTGCATTGCTGTGGACGCCGACACTGAGGCTTTGCGAAGTGTCGGATTGCCAGTGGGTCCAACAGCACCTGATCCGACGCTTCGCAAGCTCAGCATCGGCGTCCAGTGACACCTGATCCGATGCTTCGCAAGCTCAGCATCGGCGTCCAGTGACAATAACACCCAACGCCCCGCTTTACCGCTCGGCAGCCGCTTCGAGCTCTCGTGCTTTCCAGGCAGCAGCCCGGATGAGTTCCCCCACTCGCCGTTGCCGATATGATTCGCTCGACCAGATCGTCGCCCTCGGGTTCACCATCGGCGGGTGGGAAGTCGATTCACCCGGCTGCACACGGAGATCGAGCCGCCGGGCTTGTGGGCGCAGTGCCACCTGGGCCTCGGCAGCAGTGTTGGCAAGGGGGGTGTCGGCCCGCTCTCCGGTCACCCTCGGCCTGTGTCCCAGCCGATCGGGCGAGAGCACCCCCGGCTGGCCGAGATCGACGGGGAGGCTGCCGAGATAGAAGACCGTCCCCGCCGGGATGAGCGGCATCGCGTTGCCCGCGTAGATGCTCCGATCAAAGACGGCTGTCACCGCCCCCGACCGTCGGGCAAAGAGGCCGTCTGACCCGACGATCTCGTAGACTTTTTCAAAGCCGATCGGCGTGCGCATATCGACCAGTTGCAGCCGCATGTTCAGCACCTGGTCGTTGACATCCTCGAACCCGGGCTCGACCTCGCGGAAACGGGTGTTGTCATTGACCTGTGCGCTCGAGAATGAGGCGGGAACCGCAAGGATGAACAACCAGAGAAGGACACACCCTTTCCGAGAAAAAAGACCGGAAGAGAGAGAAGAGAAAGAGGAAAAGACAGAAGATCGCCCCGGAGGGGCGAAGTACCCAGAGGCGTCAGTTTCAGAAGGTTGCCGGGTCATGTGTCCTCTATCGGCTTGGGGGGCTCCGGTGGATCGCCCCGCGTTCAGGAATCAGTACGATCCGCATCGTCAGCGAGACCACCGCCTCGGGGTCGTCCGCAGCAAGCGCATCGAGTGCCTTGCCGGTGGCGGTCCACCGATAGATCGCGTCAAGCAGCGGCCCATCGACATCACGATACCCGGTGTCCTGCCCCGGCAAGAACCGTGCCCGGGCGACCGTGCCATTCTTGCGGAAGGCCAGCTCGATGACCGGGTTGCGGGGCACTGCGCCGAGCCGGGTGGTGATCGTCCATCGCGGCCGAACCGTCGTGATATCGAGCCCTTCGACAGCCGGGGGCCTGCCGGGGTGCCACTGGGCGATCTTCGTGATCGAGGTTGCGTCCGACTCCTTGTCCGAGGCGATTGCCTCGCGGGGGTCGCCGGGGGGCGGGGCTGCTGCTGCGGCGGCCTGCTCGGCGACTTCGGCAGCCTCGACAGCAACCGCTCTGGCCCGGGCAGCGGCCCGCACGGTCGCCCGCGTGACAGCCTGCAAAAGTGAGGGGGCCCGCTTTGCCGGGGCATCGGTCCGCAGGGCGAGCACCGGCGGGGAGGCCTCGGGCTCGGAGGCTGCCGTCTCGGTGGGGGTCTCGGTGGGGGTTTCGGTGGGGGTTTCGGCGACCTCGACCGATTCTTCGACCACCTCGGCATTTGTATCCGTTGCCGGGGTCGGCTCGGAGGCGGTTGCAGCCTCGACGATCAACTCGGGCTCGGCAGCCTCGGGCAGAGGCTCGGTAACCTCGGGCACGCCAACCGTCAGCGGCGAGAGGGCCGCCTGTTCGGTCTCGGCGGGGGTTGCCTGGTGCTTTGTCGGCTCGGCAAACCCCAGCCAGTTGATCGAGACAGCCGACGACTCGGTGATCCCGGGTCGGATGGGGGGCTCGGCCACCTCGGCCGGTGAGGCTGCGACCGTGAGCGGAGCTTGGGGGCCCAGAAATCCCGAAGGCCCCGCGAGAATCGCCACCCCCAGCCCCACATGGACAAGCAGACTGACCACGACCCCAGCAGCCAGCCTCGGGCGGAACGAGTCATCAAAGGCAGTCAGGGTAACTTCCACAACACAACCTTTTCATCCCCGATGGTTCACGGTATCGTCTCAAGAAGAGTACGGTCTCTGCGAGCGTGCCGGTTCGGGGGCAGACGGCAGGAGGTGGACGATGTTCCCTTATAGAACTGCGGTCGGGTGTGTTGTTGTTCTGGGGTTGGCCGGGTGGGTAGCCGCGCAGCCGACAGCCGGGGAGCGTGTGCTCGATGCTGGCGAAACCGATACAAAGACGCTCGGCGTCGGGGACAAAGCCCCGCCCCTCAAGATCGCCGAGTGGATCAAGGGGGAGCCGATCGAGGAGTTTGTGCCGGGGCGGGTGTTCGTGATCGAGTTCTGGGCGACCTGGTGCGGGCCGTGCATCGTGGGGATCCCGCATTTGGCCGCGGTGCAGGAGCGGTTCAAGGAGGATGCCGACCTCATCAGCCTGACGCGGGAAGATCCGAACAACACGCTCGAGATGGTGCGGGCGTTTGTCGCCGCCCGGGATGAAGAGATGGCCTACCGGGTCGCGTTTGATGAACAGGGGTGGACCTGGCAGGCGTACATGGAGGCAGCCGGGCAGAACGGGATTCCCTGCGCGTTCATCATCGACAAAGCGGGGCGGATCGCCTGGATCGGGCACCCGGCGGTGCCGGAGTTTGAGGAGACGATCGAGGCGATCATCAAAGACGAGTTCGACCTCGAAGCTGCCGAGCGCAAGCGGGCCGAGGCAGCCGTCCAAACCGAACGGCTGGCTGCAATGCAGGCCGAGCTGCACGAGGCGTGGGAGGCCGGCGACCACGAACGGGCCCTCTCGCTTGCTGATGAGATCATCGCGACAGACCCGCCGACAATGCAGCAGTGGGCGTGGTGGAAGTTCGAGTCGCTTCTGATCGGGATCGACGAGCCAGCGCGGGCGTCAGCGTTTGTGCGCTCGCTGATGACGGGGGTGTATCAGGACGATGCGGACATATTGCTGCGGTTTGCCTATGGCTTTGCCGATTCGTTGGGGATCGAGGAGCCGGACCTGGACCTTGCGCTCGAGCTTGCTGAGCGGGCGGTGACTTTGACCTTCGGGCAGGACTACCGCATGTTGGTCGGGCTCTCGATGGTGCGGATGGCTCGGCAGGAGTATGCCGAAGGGGTCGCGGTGATGGAGCGGGCGGTGGCTGTCGCGCCGAGCGAATCGGTCAGGGCGTACCTCGAGAACGAACTCGAGTTCTACAAAATGGAGCAGGAGATGGCAGAGGACGAGTAGGGTCGAGCGCTGGTGCCCAAACCCCTCAGGTCTTTGGACGCCCACACTGAGGCTCTGCGAAGTGTGGGATCGGATACTCCCAAACTCCCTGGATACCCGGCACTTTGCAGGCTCAGTACCGGCGTCCACAAAGACGGCGTAGCGTCTGATTGCTCGTACCCGCCCTACTCCTCCGGCGAGCCGAAGAGCTGGAATGAGCCGTAGCCGTGTGTGCTGAGCAGGTCGATCACCCCGAGCAGATCGCCGGAGGAACTTGCGGTGTCGGCTGCGATATTGAGCACCGCTTCCGGCTGGGTGTCCATCGCCGTGCGTACGGCCTCGATCAACCCCTCCATCCCCACCGGCTCAGCATCGACAAAAATCCCGCCCGTCGCGTCAATCGTGATGGTGATCGCAGCACGCTCCTGGGCTGGCTGCCCCGAGCCGAGGGTCGGGAGTGTCACATCGAGCACCTGCGCACGCACCATCAACACCATCGCAAAGATGAAAAAGGTCAACAGCAAAAAGACGACATCGATCATCGGCGTCATCTCGATGCGGACCTCTGGCATGGTGCGGCGGGCGCGGCGCATGGGAAGAGCGTATGCGAAGCAAGGCCGGAGAGTGCTGGCGGGCAAGAGGCTCGCTCCACTGTGTATGCAGAGAGCCCCTTCCTCAGTCCGTCACCGCATACACCGCCCGCAGATACGCAAGCTCCGCCTTCAGCCGCTCGGTGAGCTCCTCGGTCCCCGCCTCGCCATAGATATTCTGCATCTCCTCCGGGTCCGCCACCAGGTCGTATAGCTCCCACTCCCCGGTCTCATAGAAACGAATCAGCTTGTGCGTTGCCGTCCGTACACCTTCATGCTTTGCAACATTGTGCGACCCCGTGCTCTCATAATAATGATAATACACGCTCTGTCGCCAGTCGATCGGCGTCTCCCCCCGCAGCACCCCGACCAGACTCTCCCCCTGCATCCGCCCCGGCACCTCGACCCCCGCCGCCTCGAGCAGCGTCGGCGCAAAGTCCAGGTTCATCACCATCTCCTCGCTCGCGACCCCCGCCTCGACAACCCCCGGCCAGCGCACAAGCAAGGGCGTTCGGAAGCTCTCCTCATACATCCACCGCTTGTCATACCACCCGTGTTCGCCCAGAAACCACCCCTGATCCGAGGTATACACCACGATCGTGTTCTCGGCGAGACCCAGCGTCTCGAGTGTATCGAGCAGCCGCCCCACGCTGTCATCGACCGACTGCACGCACCGCAGATAGTCCTTGGCATACCGCTGATACTTCCACCGCACCAGGTCCTCCCCCGTCAGCCCCGCCGCAGCAAACGCCTCGTTTTTCTCGGCATACGCCGCCTCCCAGACCGCCCGCTGTTCCTCGGTCAGCCCCCCCGGTGCCTCCAGCTTCAGGTCCCGTTCTGTCAGGTGCGCCGCGATCGTCATCTCCTGCTGTCGGGCTGGCGAGGCATTGTCCGCCCAATCATCAAACAGCGACGCCGGCTCAGGCAGCACCACGCCGTCATAGTCCCCGATATGCGCAGGCCCAGGCTGCCAGTTGCGGTGCGGCGCCTTGTGATGTGCCATCAGCAAAAAGGGTTTCCCCGCCTCACGCCCCTCCCGCAGCCACTCGATCGACAGGTCCGTGATGATCGCGGTCGTATACCCCTCGTGTTCAACCTTCTCCCCATTTCGGATCATCACCGGATTGTAATATGTCCCCTGCCCGACCAGCACCTCCGTATGGTCAAACCCTTCCGGCTCACTCTTGAGATGCCACTTCCCGATGATCGCCGTCGCATACCCGGCCTCGTGCAACAGCCCCGGAAAGGTCGTCGTCCCCGGCGCAAGCGCCTCCGCATTCGTCCGCACCCCCGTCATATGGCCATAGAGCCCCGTGAGCATCACCGCCCGGCTCGGCGCACAGATCGAGTTGGTCACAAACGCCCGATCAAACCGCATCCCCTCCGCCGCGAGCCGATCGATATTCGGCGTCACATTCCGATCCGACCCATACGCACTGATCGCCTGCCACGCATGGTCATCCGCCAGAATGAAGACGATATTCGGCCGCCCGTCCCCCTCCGACCAAGCACCTTCCGGTCCATCCCCTGCCTGCGCACTCGCACAAGCTGCCCCCCCCGTGCCACACACCACCATTCCGACCACAGCCGTCAGCAAAGAGTTTTTCATGCCCCGATCGTACACGCCAGCGACCCGGTGGGGCGGGCCTCGCATCCGCCCCTCCTGACGAGCCTCAAGCCCAAACTCGGGAACCCCCTACCGCACAAAATACTCCGCGAGGCTCTTCCCTTTATAGGTAAAGCTCCGTTTCCCAAACCCCGCCCCCTCCAGCAGGTCCAGATACTCCGGCCCATTCCCCGAGAATCCGTCCGCCCCCTCCATATACGCCTCGATCACCCCCGTCGTCCCCAGCCACCGGGCACTCCCGTCAGCCATCGCCGCATCCACCCCGCTCGTCCCGTGGTTGTTCCATTCGTCCGGATAGTTGTTCACCCCGTCGGTCCGTCCAAACCCGAGGCTGTCCCCTGGCGGCTGCACATCATCATTATCATTGTCGATGATAAGAATCGTCCGATCCGGAAACCGCACGCTCACCTGCGTCTTGAGCACACCCTCCGGATAGTCGTTCAATATATCAATCCCCCCGCTTCGATTCGCCCGCCACCCGAGCTGCCCCCCGATCGTCCCCCGCTCGCGGCCATAGATAATCGTCCCATCGGGATACTTCCCATCGCTGAACCACGCAAAGGTCTCGTAGCTGTGCCCGCCCCCGTCGTCGTCCCGGTCTTTGGCCGCGATAAAGGTATCGATCAAAAAATCCCGTCCATAGAGCAACGGCAAGTCCCCGAGCACGCCATGCTCACTGAGCCACACATTCTCCCGGATCACATTCCGTGTCGAGGGGCAGATCCCCACCTCGTGGCTGCTGATATATTCGGGGAAGAGCCACCCGATGTTGTCCTCGAAGGTGAAGATCGTCGGCAGGAAGACCTCCCGCTTCGTCTCGTTGGAGTAGCTCTGGCACGCCTGCCCGAGCTGCCGGGTGTTTGACATGCACACCCCCCGCCGGGCTGCTTCCCGGGCCTTGCCCAATGCGGGCAGCAGAATCCCGATGAGCAACGCGATGATCGCAATCACCACCAACAGTTCGATCAGTGTAAATCCGAGGCGGGTTCGTCCAGACATAGACCAAATCCTAGCAGATTTTTCAGTCTCCTCCCGTGTTCCACACTGCACGGGGGGCTTCCCTGCGCCTGTGGCCGAGGGTTTTTCACCGTGCCCCTGCCTGCTCCATGCCGTCTCCCCCCCGCAGGGCCTGTTTTCAGCCACTGCCGGGCCTTGGGGGCTCAAAAACCCAAACAAACGCCTCGGAAAGACAATGTTTTGGCAACCGATGTTTAAAATCTGCCACGCAGCCTTCCGTTTCTACCGCGAAACCTTCCAAACCCGCCGCCAGATGAAACCAACCCGGCCCAAACAGGACCTGACCAGCCCGCTGGCGGCCCAAAGGCCGGGATTGAACGCGGAGGGGCAGAGGGGACGCAGAGCACGCGAAGGGCTCGAAGAAAGACTGAACGCGGAGGATGCGGAGGGGAACGCGGAGAAACGGAGGAAGGCACAAAGGCAGTTTGACCACGGAGAACACGGAGAGACACGGAGGAAAGGCAGAGAAGAGATACAGGTGGCACGGCTCTCCGAGCCGTGAGTTGGATGCATTCTGCGATCCGCACGGCTCGGAGAGTCGTGCCACCAAATCATTGCTGACCTTTATCTGTGTTCATCTGTGTCCATCTGTGGCATAACTGCATTTCCTCTGCCTTCCTTCAGCGCAACTCAGCATCCTCAGCGGTACAAGCAACAGACGGCACAGGCTTCCATGCCCGTGCCGTCTGTTGCTTCATTTGAGCATTCTCGCTCATCGCTTGTCGCTTTACGCCTTGCTCACGCCGCGATGCCCAGCTCCCCATCGCCGGAGTCGGCGTTGTTGTTCTGGTTTGTGCCGCCGGCTCCGAACTGGACGGTAAACTGCGCCGGGTTGCCGCTGAGCGTGGACCGCACGGCGGTGATCTGGTAGGTCACCGGGCCGGAGTTTGCAGGCACGGTGTTATCGACAAAGCTCTTGGCGCCTGTGTTGTTGATGAATGCCATCGGCCCGCCGGCCTCGCTGCGTTTGATCTCATAGACCGTCCCGCCGCCGCCGGTCGGGTTGTTGCATTTCCACCCGAGCTCGATCGCGCCATCCTGGAGCAGCGAGACGCGGAAGTCAAAGGGCGTGCCGGGCGGGGGCACAACACCGGGGGGCGCAGGCGGGGGCACATCGGCGAGAACATACACATTCGGATCGTTGGTCGCCTCGGCAAAGGCTTTGATGGTTTTGATAAGGTCTCGGCCATCATCGACGAGCGTATCGCTCGACGCATGGAACCCGACCGTGGCGCTCTTGCTGTCGTTGCGGGCCTGCTGGGCGGTCATATAGTCTGCGCGCGCCGCGGCGAGCTCGCCCTGGAGCTGCGAGACCTGGGCGGGCGTGAGCCCGATGGCGGCGGTGTTGGACATCCACGCGGCCAGCCGCTGCTCGAACCATTCGATCTGCTGAATCCGTGAATCGGGAAGAACTCCCATAGCGATCCCTTTCTGCCGGCAACCGGCACGGGTTTTTGTGTTGTGTTTTTGTGTTGTG
>UOGK01000507.1_pt1 | contig 8684 bp, 4 predicted proteins | sample 1989001 | NCBI WGS metagenome assembly UOGK01 (sample SAMEA4712195, study PRJEB27164) | hydrothermal vent metagenome | biome: marine basaltic hydrothermal vent biome; feature: marine hydrothermal vent; material: mineral | place: Pacific Ocean | collected 2011-06-14/2011-07-23 | depth 1719 m | reverse complement strand
TGAGCCTCGCGCCGGAGATCGGCAGGTTTTTGCCCGTCAGCGCGATCACGATATCGAACGGCAACGCAAGCACCAGCCCCACCCACAACGGTAACACAAGGCTCGGGGGTTTCTTGCCCAGCGACTCGAAGACTGCGTGCGAGATTTGTTTGCTGGTCAGATCGGGCTTGTCGATATAGTTGAAAATCTCGAAGGGTTGCAGCTCGCCCTCGGGCTTGGCGAGCAGGAAGAGCGTGGCATCGACGATGTTCTCGACATAGCTGAGGCTCTTGATGTTGACGCCCGGGCCGAACTCGAGGTATTTGCCGCTGGCGATCTGGCGGATGAGCGAGTACATGTTCGCAAAGTTGCGCACGCCGAAGGTGACGGTGGGGCGGATGACGAGCGCGCGGCGGCCGTCACCTTGCTCGGTCCATGCGCGGAAGACGGCTTCGCCCTTGAGCTTGCTCCCGCCATAGGGGGAGTTGGGCTTGGTGGGAGCCTCTTCGTGGTGGGGTTCGGAGGCGTCGCCATAGGTCGCGACGGTGGAGTAGAAGGTGATGTTTTTGACGCCGATCTCGTCCATGGCATCGCACATGATCTGGCTGCCGTGCTCGTTGACCGAATAGTAGGTGTCGTGCTCGATGCCGAAGTCGTGGTGGGCAGCAGCGAGATGGATGACGCGATCGCACCCGGCCAGTGCTCGTTTCACAGCGGCCGGGTCGCGGATGTCGCCTCGGAGATAGGTGTGGGCTGGGTACCAGTCGGGTGGGGTGATGAGATCGAGGATGACCAGCTCGTGCCCCTGCTCGGCGAGCAGCTCGACAAAGTAGGAGCCGATGAACCCAGAACCACCCGTCACGAGAATCTTCACTTCGGCGACATCCTTCCCCAAGTTACCCGGACCTTGCGTGTGCTGACTGTTGACAGTGTAGTTGTATCGGCTCGGATGTGCATGGTGTTCGGTTCGTGACAGTGGCTCGCGTCAGGAATCTGGGATCGTCGGTGAAGTTGGCATCAGCGCGAATATACCCCGGACGCCGACGCTGAGCGGGCGAAGTGTCGGATCCCCCCCGGACACCCGACACGCCCCTGTCCCCCCATCCGACGCTTCGCAAGCTCAGCGTCGGCGTCCTGGAGTCAGCCGCCGGGATGGAAGGGGAAGGCCATCGGGGCGAGCCAGGCGGAAAGCCCTGCGACCATGAGCGTTAGCGGCAGGCCGAGGCGGAGGTAGTCGGTGAACCGGTAGCCCCCGGGGCCATAGACCATGAGGTTGATCACGCACCCGACGGGGGTCAGGTAGTTGCCCGCAGCAGTGGCGGTGAGCGTGATGACAAAGGGCTCGGGGTTGACGCCCAGCCCACCATTGGTTTCGGCAGCCAAGGCCATCGCGACAGGGAAGAGCAGCACAGCGGCGCCCTTGTTGGTGACAAGCTGGCAGAAGACCGCGGTGAGCAGGCTGAAGATGAACAGCAGCCCGTGTGGCCCCATGTTGCCGGTGGCAGAGAAAATCACCTCGGCGATCGCGTCGGCAGCCCCGCTCTCATACATCGCCTTGCCGATCCCGATCGCCGCCCCGATCACGAGAATCACCTGCCAACTGATGCTCCGCCGGGCGAGCGTCCCCGTGCAGCAGCGGGTCCAGACCATCAGGGTGGCACAAAGAAAGGCGGCTGTCAGCGGGGCGATCCCCCCGGCTGGCAGGTCGAGCCCGAATCGCGTATTGAGCGCGCCAAACAGACGGCCCGTGGGCATGGTCATCAGGAGGATCAGGAGCGCCATGATGCCCAGTGCCAGCCCGGCCCGCTCGTGGAAGACCTCGCGGGCACCCTCGACGCCGGAGATCAGATAGAAGTGATCGCTGTTGTGATAGGTTTCGATAAAGCTGGCATGGGTCGAGAGGAGCAGGGTGTCGCCCGGCTGGAGCACGATATCACCGATCTTGCCTTCGACGCGCTCCCCGCCACGATGCACCGCGATGATCGCTGCGTTGTACCGTGTACGGAACTGGCTTTCGCGGATATTTCGCCTGACCAGGGGGGACTCATGGCTCACGACCGCCTCGACCAGCGTGCGGGCGTGTCGGTCGGTTTCCACCTTTTTCACCTGATCGGTCGCGGGGACGAGCCCTCGGATTTTGAGCAAATCGGCGACCGAATCGACCACACCGACAAAGATGAGCCGATCGTTGGCTTCGAGGATGGTCTCGGGCCCGACCGCCCGCAACAGGTTGCCATCGCGCTCGATCTCGGAAAGAAAGAGCCCGGGCAGATGGCGGAGCCCGGCCTGTTCGATCGTTTTGCCGACGATCGGGGTGCCTTCTTCGACGAGCATCTCGACGGTGTATCGGCGGCGTTCGATCTCGCCGGTATCGGGGGCAACCCGCTGAGGCAGGAGCCACTTGGCCCCGACCGCCACGAACACGATGCCGACGATGGTCATGGGGAGGCCGATGACCGCGATCCACCAGAACTGCTTGGCTGTCGAGGGGCTTGTCAGGCCGAAGGTTTCGCTGAGATATGTCGTGTTGTCAGCAAAGTAGCTGAGGTAGAGCTGGTTGACCGCGAGGTTGGTGCTGGTGCCGATGAGGGTGCAGGAGCCGCCCATGATCGCGGCAAAGGAGAGGGGCATAAACAATCGGCTCGGGCTGATACGGAGCTTGCGGGCCCAGTCGCTGACGATGGGCAGGTACATCACCACGATCGGGGTGTTGTTCATAAAGGCCGACATGACCGCCACGGGGATCATGAGGCGGAAGCGGGCGCTGATCCCCCCTTTGGGCCTGCCGAGGAGTTTTTGGGCCAGGGCCGCGGTGGCCCCCGTCTCTGAGAGGCCACAGGCGATCACAAAGAGGGCCGCGATCGTCAGGACAGCCGGATCGGCAAAGCCCATGACCGCCTTGGCAGGCTCGATGATGCCCGCGACCATGAGGAGCGTGAGGGCCCCGATCATGGCCGTGTCGGTCCCGACGCGGTTGGAGACCAGCGCCACGACGAGCATCCCGACAACCCCGAGTGTGTACCAGGTTTCCCAGATCACGCCGGTCTCCATCTCCGGGGGCGAGCAGCCGCCCCGGCAGTGTAGGGATCGGCCAGACAGAACCCCGATCTTGCAAACTACGGGGGAAAGGCGGCACAGTTCTCTGTGCTGTGTGGGGGTCCGAGACGATGACACCCGGCAAAGAGGCTCAATGCGCAAGCATGAGCTTTCGCCAGCAGACCAAAGGCTCACACACTCCCTTCCTGGGAACCTACTCACCCCCTCGATCTCTCGAAGCTCGTCCCGGAGGGACGAGCGCTACCCGGAGCACCCGCTCACGAGCAGCCTGCACTCCAGTCGGTGAGATAGGCGAGGAAGTCGAGCGTGTTGATGTCGCCGTCATTGTTCCAGTCGGCGAAGGGGTCGCCAGCCGACCACGCGTCGAGGAAGGCGAGGAAATCCTGGGTGTTGACGACGCCGTCGCCGTTGAGGTCGGCGGGGCAAAGGGGGCAGTCGGAGATGTCGATGATCTGGAGGCCGGAGAAGCGGTCTGCGACATAGGCCGTCGTGGTGCCCACAACGGTGACGCCGAGAGCTTGGCTCGGCGTGTCGTATGAGCCGAGGAATGTGGGTGCTGCCGGATTGCTGATGTCGATGATCTGGAGGCCATGGAGTTGGTCAGCGACATAGGCGGTGGTGCCGACGACCGTCACGCCACGAGCCTCGCCCGGCGTGTTGTATGAGCCGAGGAATGTGGGTGTTGCTGGATTGCTGATGTCGATGATCTGGAGGCCAGAGTCCCAGTCTGCGACATAGGCCGTGGTGCCGACAACCGTCACGCCCCAAGCCAAGTCCGGCGTGTCGTATGAGCCGAGGAATGTGGGTGCTGCCGGATTGCTGATGTCGATGATCTGGAGACCAGAGAAGATGTCTGCGATATAGGCGGTGGTACCGACAATCGTCACGCCGTGTGCATAGCCCGGCGTGTCGTATGAGCCGAGGAATACGGGGGTTGCCGGATTGCTGATGTCAATGATCTGGAGGCCAGAACCGCCGTCTGTGACATAGGCGGTGGAATCGACAACCGTCACGCCACGAGCCCCGTTCGGCGTGTTGTATGAGCCGAGCAATACGGGGGTTGCTGGATCGCTGATGTCAATGATCTGGAGGCCAAACCAATCGTCTGCGACATAGGCGGTGGTACCGACAGCCGCCACGCCCCAGGCATAGCCCGGCGTGTCGTATGAGCCGAGGAATGTGGGGGTTGCCGGATTGCTGATGTCAATGATCTGGAGGCCAGAGTTGCCGTCTGCGACATAGGCCGTTGTGTCAACAACCGTGACATCATTGGCCGCGCCCGGCGTGTTGTATGAGCCGAGGAATGTGGGGGTGCAGGGGACGCCGGCGGCTTTGGCTTGGGAGGGTGAGAAAGCAAAGAGGGTGAGGGTGAAGAGGAGGGCTGTGGCTTTGGTGAGGTGGCCCACAAATGGCGGACACGCCGGCACCCCCCGGCTCCGTACGAGACAACGATCCTGCCCAAATACCCGCATTCCCGAGAACAGCGACAACATGGCGATACTCCTCTTCCCGAATCGACTCTCTCTCCCCCCGTCCGAAGAAGCCGACCCCCGGGGCCGACCCCCGGGACAGCTTGGGCTTGCAGTCTACCACAAGAGTCCCGGAGCTTCAAGCAAAAACTCTCGGCATCGGCTGGTGAATCCCGGTCGCCCCGGCCGGCTCTCTGCTGGCGGCATGGCTCTCCGGGCCGTGCGGAATATGCCCAAGGCATCCGACTCACGGCTCGGAGAGCCGTGCCACCTGGTTGCTCTGTCGCCGCACGACGACGAGAGTCGTGTCGTCAGGCCGAACGGTCAGGCCACCAAACTGGCGGAGCTCACGGAGGATGCTCCCGAGCACCTCGTGGGCCGAGTCGGCGTGCCCCTGCTCGCGAAGGTGGGCGACCAGTGTCCGCAGGCGGTCTTTGCCGAAGCGTTGGGCCTCGAAGCTCATGACATCGGTCACGCCATCGGTATAGACGATGAGCGATTCGCCGGGAGCGAGCCGGTCGCGTTCGGCGGTGTAGGTCGCGTTGGGGTTGATCCCGACGACGAGCCCGCCGATCGAGAGCTCCTCGCATCGGCCGTCCTCGCGGACGATCAATGGCGGCTCGTGCCCGGCGGTCGACCAGTCGAGCACGCCCGTCTCGGGGTCGAGCAGCCCGTACCACATCGTGGCGAACTCACTCTCCATCGAGTCGCGGCAGAGGTCATGGTTGACGCGCGTCAGCACCTCGTGCGGCGGCAACCCCCGCTCGGCGTGCGCACGGAAGCTGGTGCGGACCAGCGACATGAGCATGGCTGCCGGCACGCCCTTGCCGACAACATCCCCCGCAGCGATGGCGATCTTGCCCTCCACTTCGAAGAGATCGTAGAAGTCGCCCCCGAGGTCGAAGCTGGGCTGATAGTGGGCAGCCGTCTCGACGCGCGGATCGTCGGGGAGGCACCGGGGCAACATCCGCCGTTGGACATCGGCCGCGAGGCGGACCTGGCGTTCCATCTCTCGGTCGCGTCGGCTGTTGCGGATAAGCCGTGCCTGCTGCACCGCGGCCGCAGCCTGCTGGGCGATCGAGCGGAGCAGCCGTTTGTCGAGCTCGCTGAAGACGCGGGGCTCTCTCGAATAGACGCGGATCACGCCGATGGGCTTGCCTCGAAAGACCAGCCCGGCGCACATAAAGCCCCGGACCCGCTCATCGCGGACCTGCGCATCGTTACGGACGCGGTCATCCTCGAGGAGGTCTTCGATCGAGACGACTTCACCGGCGAGGGCGAGCCGATCGAAGGTACGGTCCTGGCTGAGGGATTCGGGGTTTTGCAGCCACGCCTCGCTGAGCCCCCGGGCCGCGTGGAGGCGGACATCGCGCTCGTCTTCAGAGACGATGCCGTCGGCGTCCTCGCTGAGCATGACGACCGATCCGGCATCAAGATCAAGCACGCGGAGCACCGAGTCGAGAGCCTCCTCGACCATCTGGGTGTTGTCCTCGGTGCCGACGAGGAGGGAGGAGAGCTCGATGAGCACCCCGAGCTCGTCGATCGCGTGGCGGAGTTCGAGAAAGCCGTGGCACCATTCGACAGCCGTCTGCGAGATCAGGGCGAGAAAGTGCTTGAGCGGCTGACCACCTGCCCCGGCGACGAGGCTGCCGATCTGCGTGTGGCCGATGATCAGAGGCACCGTGACCTCGCGGGCATGGGGAGCAAGCCCCTCGCCCTCTTCCCCGATCCGCCAGCCATCGGCATCGGCCGAGACAAGCCGATCGCGCTCGTCGCGGACCTCGATGACAGTTTCAGTGATGCGTCCGAGTTCGGCGCACATCTGGGCGAGGGAGCCATCGGTGAGGAAACTGCGCAGCGTCAGCCCGTGGGGGTGGGCATCGGGGCCGGATTGGGTACTCGGGGCTGGGGTGTGCATAGTGGCGGTCAATCGTCACCCTCGGGGGGCTGGTCGGTCTCGTTGGTGCTCTTGGTTTCGGTCTCCAGCCAGACCGCCCGGAGCATCTCGACGAGCCTCTGGTCGGCCTCGTCGCCGTGTTCTTCGAGGGCATCGAGCCCTGCGCGGATATCGTCTTCGATTCCGCGTTGGAAGCCGAGATAGGCAAGCAGCAAGCCGCAATCGTCGCCGCTTGTTGCGCTTGTGAGCCCGTTGCGGAGGGTCAGTGTGATATGGTCGAGCCGGGTTGCGCTGGGGAGCAGGGCAGGGGCGTAGCGCATGCCCGAGATCTCGGGGTGCCGGACGAGGAGTTGCCGAACATTGAGTCCCGCCGAGAGGATGAGCCCCGCGCCGAGCTGGGCGTGCGCCCTGCCGATCGAGGCGTTGACATCGCGGGGGCGCGAGGTCATCGCGCTGATATACATCTCCTCTGCATCAAAGTATCGTTCCTTGGCGATCATCTCCTGGGCGCTCTGCATATAGGCGGTATAGCGATCGATCCGGGCCAGTTTGGTGGGGATGAGCGTCTCGGCGAGCCCGCCGGCATCTCGCATCCGGCGGAGCACCTCAAGATCGAAGGCTGGCGCGTCGGAAGCTTTGGGGACAGGCGTGGTCGCTGCGTAGGGATTGAGCCCCTCCTCGACCCGCCCGATGGGGGTTTCGGGAGCTGTCGGGATCGTCTCCTCCGCGCCCGGCAACGGCCGTGCCGGGTCGAGCGGCTGGATGGACATCCCCCGGAGCACCCGTTGCACGCCGACCAGATCTTTGGCCCATACCGGAATGGTGTTGTCGGCCTGTGGTGTCTCTTCCGGGCCTGACAACTCACGATACCGATCGAGCATGAGCTCGTAGGCAGTCTTGGGCTGCTCAGCGGGTTCGGCCAGCGGGTCGGTGGTCTCGGGGCTCTTCGGGGCCAGGAAGTTCGGGATGGCAGCCGGTTGGCGGAGCGTGTCCACCGGGACGACCTGCACGCCAAGCAACGGCGAAGCGGTCTGCCCGGCGGTCTGCTGGGTCATGCGGTTCTGGAGAATCCCGACCAGCGTCGGCTGGAGCCCGCGGTTGGCGGTGTAAGTCGAGATCGAGCGTACCGGCTGAACGAGCGACGACCCGGCTTCGATCGCCGAGAGCATCAGGTCGGGCTCGGTTGCATAGTGCAACCCGCTCTCGCGGCCGGTGAGGTCGCGGGCGAACGCCTGGTTGTGGCCGCTGAAGCGTTCGGCATCGCCAGCACGGGCATACGAAATCTGTCCGGCGAGCGAGCCGGGAACCCGGCTCCCCACCGTGAGGGCGAACTGGTATTGCAGCGCATCGGTGCCCCGGATACCCCGCCCGGCAAGCCCTGAGTAGAGGCTGTCACGCCGAAAGGCAAAAAGGGCATCTTCGCCCAGATCGCCCCGGAACTCGAATCGGCTGGGGAGAGCCTCTCCCCGGAAGGAGAGCCCGGCAGGAGCAGTGCCCGAGACAATCGACTCGCGGAAGGCAAGCTCGCTCGAAAAGGACCGTTTCGGGGGATTAATGGTCGGGGTCTGGAGCCGGGCCTCGAGCGCCCGCCCATCGCCGAGGGCGTTCTGGGCATGCGAGAGCGTCGCGAGCCCCGAAAGCAGGATCAAGCCAAGAACGGTGTGATATCGGACTTTGTGTGCGTGCATGGCGAATCTCCAGACAGACTGTATCGGCTGCCCAGCCAGTTGGACGCAGGGAATTGGGGGATGGTTCGCCGTGATGGGCAGAACCATCAGGAATGTGGCGTCAACGGTGGTCGAGCCGAGCCACCGATTCGATCGGGAGGCTCATTGTGGGGCAGTGCAGGGCTTTGCCAGCCGGGGGGGCCAGATCGATGCTCGGGGTGACAAGCACATACCGCACGCCCTCAGCCTGCCAGAAGCGGACGCAGATGCACTTCTCGCCACAGGTATAGGTGATGTCATCGAGGAGATTGAGCTTCTCGTCGTTGGGCTGGATCCAGAGGCTGACAAGCCCGGCATCAGGGTTGTCCGTCTTGAATCGGATATGCAGAGCGGTTCCAGTCGGGAGGTGGCATTCCCCCGCATCGACAAAGGTGAGGCCGTGCTCGGCCGCGTTGAAGACGCTCTCAAGCGGGACCGACTGCCCCACCAGAGACTCGTAGATCGCCGGAACCTCTTTGACCTCGTGAATGGTGAATTTGGAGTTGAGCTGGGCGGGCATGTTGGCGCAGCGATCATGCTCGCTGAGCACAAAGGAGGCGACCTGCTCCGCCATCG
>UOGK01000166.1_pt1 | contig 8701 bp, 5 predicted proteins | sample 1989001 | NCBI WGS metagenome assembly UOGK01 (sample SAMEA4712195, study PRJEB27164) | hydrothermal vent metagenome | biome: marine basaltic hydrothermal vent biome; feature: marine hydrothermal vent; material: mineral | place: Pacific Ocean | collected 2011-06-14/2011-07-23 | depth 1719 m | reverse complement strand
TGGCACACCTGCCCCAACGGCGGGCGGATCAACGCGAGCAACCCGTGCAGCGAATATATGTTCGTCGATAACACCGCCTGCAATCTTGCCTCGCTCAATGTGCTGACCTTCTTCGACGCCGAGACCCGCGTCTTTGATGCTGAGCGGTTTGAACACGCGGTCGATCTGTGGACGACCGTCCTCGAGATCAGCGTCCTCATGGCGGCCTATCCGAGCGAGGAGGTCGCCGAGCTTTCCTATCGCTATCGCACGCTCGGCCTGGGCTATGCCAACCTCGGCGCGATGGTCATGCAGGCGGGGATTCCGTATGACTCCGACGAGGCCCGGGCTGTCTGTGGCTGTCTCTCAGCCATGCTCACCGGTCGGGCGTACCGACAGTCGGCGCTGCTGGCTGCCGAGCACGGCCCCTTCGTCGGCTTCGAGGCCGACCGGGACAACATGCTCCGCGTCATCCGCAACCACCGCCGGGCTGCCCATGGCGTCGCCCGCGAGGCACGCGAATGGGAGGATCTCCGCGTCCGCCCCGTCCCGATCGACCATGACCTCTGCACCAGCGAGCGCGTGAATATAACAAATATGGCTGCTCTTGCCGACCACGCCACCCTCGCTTGGGATGACGCCCTCGCCTTCGGCAACCAGCACGGCTACCGAAATGCCCAGGTCACCGTCATCGCTCCCACTGGCACCATCGGGTTGCTGATGGATTGCGACACAACAGGCGTCGAGCCAGACTTCGCGCTCGTCAAGTTCAAAAAACTCGCTGGCGGCGGCTACTTCAAGATCATCAACGAATCCGTTCGCCCCGCACTCGACTCCCTCGGCTATACACCCGAGCAGGTCCGCGACATCCTCACCTATATCGTCGGCTCGCTCCACCTCGAAGTCCCCATGCCCAAAGGCGCCAAAGGCACCCAACCCGGCCAAACATTCGCCCAGTGGCTCCGAGGCAAAGGACTCACCGAAGACGACATCAACCGCATCACCAAGTCACTCCGCAGCGTCTTCGAGATCGGCTTCGCCTTCGCACCACTCTCCCTCGGCGACGAAACCCTCAAACGACTCGGCCTCGACCCCGACAAAGCCAAAGCCGACGCTCAGTTCAACACACTCCGCAAACTCGGCCTCAAAGAAAAGCATATCGATATTCTTAACATCGCCATCTGTGGCACCCAGATGATCGAGGGCGCTCCGCACCTCAAAGATGAGCACCTTCCCGTCTTCGACTGCGCAAGCGCCTGTGGCACACTCGGTACCCGTTTCATCGCCGCCGACGGCCACATCCACATGATGGCCGCCGCACAGCCCTTCATCTCGGGCGCGATCAGCAAAACGATCAACCTTCCCAACGATTCGACCGTCGAAGAGATCGAACGCTGCTACCGCCTCAGCTGGGAACTCGGCCTCAAAGCCAACGCCCTCTACCGCGACGGCTGCAAGCTCAGCCAGCCCCTCAACGCCAAGTCCGACACCAAGGCCGACACCATCGACCTTGCTGAGGAGGTCGATGAGCTGGGGGAGTCTCAAGCCAAGGCCGAGGTCGCCTCGGCGGTTTCCGATCTTGCCACAGCGATTGCGGCTGGTGATACAACAATCACCAAGGCCGCCGAGCAAGCGACCCAGATCGTCCACCGACCAATGCGCCGTAGGCTCCCAGACACCCGCGCCTCCCTCACCCACAAGTTCAATGTCGCCGGCCACGAGGGCTACCTCACCGTCGGCCTCTATACCGACCGCAAACCCGGCGAGCTCTTTATAACAATGGCCAAAGAGGGCTCGACTATCGGCGGCCTCATGGACTCCCTCGGCACCGCCACCAGCGTCGCCCTCCAATACGGCGTCCCCATCGAGAGCCTCGTCAACAAGTTCACGCACCAACGCTTCGAGCCGGCCGGCATGACCGCCAACCGCGATATCCCGATGGCAAAGAGCCTTGTCGATTACATCTTCCGCTGGATGGGCATGGAGTTCATCCCCGGCTACCGCGAGGCAAACGCTCCCCAGCGGCCGAGCGACAACAAACAACCCGCAGCAACACTCGACAGAACAACCCAACGCGACGAGATCGTCCGCCTCTCCGGCAACACCGACGCCCCGCTACTTCGGCACGGGCCAATAGAAACCGGCCCACTGCGTGACACGCGCAAAGCCGAGAGCCCCGCCACCGAAACCACCAAACACAATGACGCCAAACACAATGACCAAGAACAGTACGAATATCAAGCCACACCATCCTCAACCCTGTCCATGGCACTCGACAATGTCAGCGACGCCCCCCCCTGCGATGTCTGTGGCACAATCACCGTCCGCAGCGGCACTTGTTACAAGTGCCTCAACTGCGGCAACAGCATGGGGTGCAGCTAGATCGAAGTGAGAAGTCAGATCGGCCGACGACCGAAGTTCGGAAGGGTCGGCAGAAAACGGAATGAAGCCGGGGTGATGACAACGGAATGTGTCGTCACCCGCACACGCCCGCTCAGGCGGGACCAGACGGCGAACACTCGCCACGGAGGAACCCCGCCCGCGAGCAACGCGGGCACGACAGTCAGCCAGGATGGCTTCTCGCAACTCGACCCAGCAGCACCCCACCAACCGGGGTCTGTGAACGCGGCCTCTCAGGCCGGCATCCAGGCCCCGGGCCTCCCGGCCCCCGAGCGACCCACCGACGCTCGGGGGCCTTTTTTGCCCACACAATGTCGGTATGTTTCGTACGGGTTCCGCTAAGAACTCGTGCTCTTGGGTACTTCGCTCCACCAGAGTGTTTCTTCTTTTCTCCGCATCTCCCGCATGAGTTTTTACAGATTCCGCTCACCCCACTGGCGGGCGAGATGCCCACCCCACTGGGAAGACTGGCAGGCGAGACGCCCACCCCACTGGGTCCACTGGTGCCCCAGAGGGCGGGATGGCAAACCATCTACACCAGCTTGTGCCTGCCAGGAATACGCACAAAGGGCGTCGGCGCGGTGGTGGTTTCATCGACATGATCCGGCATGAGTTGTAACGAAGACTCATGGGCGACAAAGTCCCAGTCCACCTGCTGCCCGGTATAAGCGGCCATGCGGGCCATCACGGCTGCAAGCGAGCTCTCGGCGACCTGCCTCGCCTCATTGAGTGGGTTGCCGCTGCGGATGGATTCGATCAGATGCGAGTGCTCGAGAGCGTAGGGATAGGGCCCCTTGTGCGTGATATCGAGCAACACCTTACCGTCGTGGGTGATGACCTTGGAGCCGCCGGGGTTGACATGCGCGATACCTTTGGTGCCGACGATGGTGTTCATCACCGTGGCCTTTGCCCCCGGGATCTGTCGGCACTTGAAGGAAAGGTCGATGCCATCACCCCACGAGAAATCGACGCTGAGGCTGTCATGGATTTCGCTGTCCGGGGGGCGGGTGAACTGTCCACCAGAGCCAAATGCCGACCGTGGTGGTCCGCCCATCGCCCAGACGATCGCGTCGATGTTGTGGACGGCTTGCTCGACGACCTGATCGCCGCTGAGCCAGACGAAGTGGTACCAGTTGGCGAGTTGGTACTCGAGGTCGGTCATGCCGGGTTGGCGGGGCCTGTACCAGATGCCGTTGGAGCAATAGCGGGAGGTGCCGCCAAGGGGCGTGCCGATGGCCCCCTCGTGGATGAGGGCGATCGCTTCGATATAACTTTCCTGCCTGCGGAACATAGTGCCGGCGACGATGGCGAGGCCTTTTTGTTTGGCGATCTCGCCGCTCGCAATGACCGAGCGGTAGCCGACCGGATCAACACAAACTGGTTTTTCCATGAAGATGTGCTTGCCCGCCCGAACGGCTTCAGCGAGGTGCATCGGACGAAAGCCGGGCGAGGTGGTGAGGATGACCAGATCGACCTCGGGATGGTTGATGACTTTTTTGTAGGCATCGAGCCCGCCGAAGAGGGCCTCATCGGGGACCTGGACCTGCTGAGCGACCTCGGTCTGCTGGAGTTGGCTGCGGGCGGTGGTAGCGATCTCGATCGTCAGGTCGCCGATCGCGACGAGGCGGACACCCTCGGAGTGCGAGAGACAGTCCACGCACGCCCCCTTGCCCCGGCTGCCGGCACCGACGACACCGATGCGGATCTCATCACTGCCCGCTGCAAAGGCCCGGAGGGGGATGCCGGCACCAGTCGCCACAGCAGTGGCAGCCGCAGCTGCGGTGGTCGCGGAGACTTTGACGAACTCTCGACGGGTGGGATTTGTGGAAGTGGAACTCGTGGGGGTGGGCATGGGGAACTCCTCTCGTGGTCCTGTACAGATTTTAGAGCATCTTGCCGCATCCTGTTCTGTGTACTACGGCTGTCGTGGGGCTTCCCTAGACAAAAAAGCGTCCGATAACGCGATTTTTGAGGGGTTTGCTGGTACTCAAGTGAGTGAATACTAGTTTTTTGAGGCGGGATGCGTCCAAGACGGAACCAAACAGACTCCCCGGGCGTTGATATCTGGAGGACACACACCACGCCCAGCCGGGAAGTCTGGCGGGCACAGAACCAGCCGGGAGGTATTGATGATGAATGCCATGAACGCAGGAACCAGCAGCAGGATGGGTTGGAACGCACGCCGAGCCGGGATGCTCGCGATTGCGGGTGGGGCACTTGCCTTTGGCACCCTCGCTGGGGGGTGCAACAACGCTGGGGAGGGGGCGATGAGCGGCGCACTGCTCGGCGGCCTCGCGGGGATGGGCATCGGGAGCCTGACGGGCGATATGGGCAAGGGAGCGGCTGCCGGGGCGATCCTCGGCGGGGTGGGTGGCGCGGTGCTCGGCGACCAGAACCAACGCTCCGGCCAACAAACCAACTACAGCAACGAATGGTAAACCTCGCTGGGAGGCGGGTGACAGGAATGGGGTGGGCAGCCGATGTGAATGCACGGCCTGCCCACCCCATTCTCGCTTCATTTTGGAAAGGATGACAATGGCACGCGGAGTGGGGGAAAGCGATACGGATTCCACGAAGTTCCTGTGCTTTCGTAGCCTCATGCATCACCCACCCTCGTGGGTGCCATGCTGGCGCGAACGCATGGCACCCACGCAAAAACATTATGGAATCCGTATACTACAGGCGAATTCATGCCATGCACCCGCTCCAACACCGACCAGACTGACTTTGCCAACATGCGCGTGACGGTGATGGGGCTCGGGCGATTTGGTGGTGGGCTGGGTGTTACGCGGTGGCTCGCAGCACGGGGGGCGCAGGTGCTCGTCACCGATCTTGAGCCGGAGACTGCGCTTGCAGAATCAATCGACCACCTGCGTGACCTGCTCGATGCGGGCTCCGTCACCCTCTGCCTCGGCGAGCACCGGGAAGAGGATTTCATCGAGTGCGAGTTGTTGATCGCAAACCCCGCGGTCCCTCGGCCCTGGGAGAACCCGTACCTGCGGGCTGCCCGGGAGGCGGGGGTCGAGATCACGACCGAGATCGGGCTGGTCGTCGAGCGGCTGCCGAGCCGGGAGCGGGTCATCGGTGTGACCGGGAGTGCCGGCAAGAGCACCACGGCTGCGATGATTGCGCATGTGCTGCGGTCGTGCGCACAGCCGGTGCATCTCGGTGGCAATATCGGCGGCTCGCTGCTCGATGCGCTCGACACGATCACGCCGAACGACTGGGTCGTGCTTGAACTTTCGAGCGCCATGCTGCACTGGTTGACGGGCTGGTCGCCGGGGGTGGCGGTCGTGACCAACTGCACAGCCAACCACCTCGACTGGCATGGAACGATCGAGCACTACGAGGGGTGTAAGAAAGGATTGCTCGCCCACCAGCAGCCCGGGGATGCGGCGGTGCTCGGGCCGACGCTTGGGGAATGGGCGAGCGCAACTGGCGTGGAGCGGATCGTGCTTCCGGAGGGCGCGGGGGTTGCGGGGCTCAGTGTGCCGGGGGCGCACAATGCGCTCAATGCCGCGATGGCGTGTGCGGTGGTTGAGGTGGTTCAAGAGCATGGCGGGCGAGACGCCCACCCCACTTTCCCCACTGTTGCAGAAGTTGCAGAAGCGGTGCGGACCTTTGGAGGGTTACCGCATCGGCTGTGTCTGTTGGGTGCGCATGGGGGCGTGCGGTATTACGACGACTCGAAGTCCACCACCCCCGAGGCCACGCTGCTTGCTCTGCGGTCGTTTGCCGATCGCGGCGAGTTGGGACGGGTCCACCTGATCGCCGGCGGGCATGACAAGGGAAGCGACCTCTCGCCGATCGCAGCACAGGCAACTGCCCTGGCGGGGCTGTATTGCATCGGGTCCACCGGGGCGGAGCTGGCACACAAGGCGGGTGAACACGGAGCAGATTGCACGACGCTCGGCCGGGCGATGGACCAGATCCGCAGCCGTGCGCACCAGGGTGACATCGTGCTGCTCAGCCCGGGGTGCGCCTCGTGGGACCAGTTCGAGAACTTCGAACAGCGGGGACGAGTTTTTGCAGCATTGGCAGGGTTTGGAGGTGGACTGTGCGACGAACCATGACCCTGCTCCTAATGCTCGGTTGTGTGTTTCTTGCGGGATGTCTGGCCGAGAATGCACGAGAAACGCTCGTCATGGAGCCGCCGCAGCCGCAGATCGAGCAGGAAATCGCCCACGAGTTTGTCGAGATGCTCCCCGGCATCCGCGTCGATCTGGAGCACGGCGTGATCGAGTTTGATGCGGTTGTCGCGGTCGATTGTCATGATCCCGAAACACCGACTGTGTATCTTGAAGTCATCTGCTGCACGCCCGACACCCGCGAGCATGAGGCGTTGGTGGTGACAACTGTGCCGCCCTCGTTTGTCCATGCGGCGTTGCTCGCGGTCGGTGGTTCGCCGGGCAGGCCCGGTGCATGGCGGCAGGAGGGAAAGGCGATCATCGCGGTGCCACCGACGGGGGATCGGGTTCGGGTGACATTCCTGACGACCGAGGCCGACGGGAGCACCCGTGCGCACGACCCGGCCGAGTGGATTATCCAGAAGGGAACCGGCCGGACACTCCGGGAGGTGCTGCCCGAGACCGGGTGGGTCTTTGCGGGCTCGCGGCTGCGGGAGTTTCGCGGGCGAGAGGTCTATGACGCCGACGGGACAGGGCAACTTATCGGGCTGCACACCTTTGGGAGCGAGATGATCGGCTGGCAGCAGATCGAGAGCCCCGAGGCGGGGATCGACGAGCCGCAGTGGTTGGCGAATGCGGCGAGGGTGCCGAGGATCGGGAGGCCGATTGTTGTGCGGCTTGAGGTTGTGCGGGTTTCCAAAACCCGGGCGTTGGAGACCTTGGTTTTTTTGGGGAGGGCGGATGTCGCGGGTTGGATGTCGCGTGGGGCTCGGAGTTTATTTACCCGTGATCCATCTTCCGATGATGTCGTAGGTTTCGAGGACTTCGGGGGGAAGGTGTCGGGCACCGAGTTGGTCGGGCTGGTCAAAGCTGCCGGGGGTGTAGAGCGGTGATCGGGTGGGATGAGTCGGTGCAGCTTTGGTTTGCCCTTGGTGTGGGCCCTTTCTGGGCTTGTGTCTGAGCTTCTTCCTCCGCACCTCGCCGACCCGCTTTGCAGCCTTCCGGTTGCGATTGACACCGGCTGCCAGCGTGGTATGCTCTTGGCGTTCTTGGTGTCCCTGCCGTGCTGACGATGTGCAGCGGGTCGGGGCTGAAAAGGGAAGTGCGGTGAAGACTCTTGTCCTGTGGGGCGGGGTCCAGTCCGCCGCGGTCGCGCCGCCGTGAGGGGTGAAGATCGCAGGTTCCGCTCGGGTGCCGTTTGGTCTGTGAAGACAGGCCGGTGCGTCTGGGTGCATGGTCACTGTCGTCGCGTGTCGATGATGGGAAGGCCGAACCTGCGAGAGCCCCAAGCCGGAAGACCTGCCGGGAGCCGGGGTCGGTGTGTGTTGCACCGGGCCTGTGGTCTGTGCGCCCTCGCGAAGTTTGGGGCGTCGGGCGCGATGGCTGCGTGCTTCCGGCAGTTGTCCTTCCCGTCGATCCTGCGAGGGTGCTCTGTTTACCAGGTGGGAGCCGCCCCTGCGCGCACTGGGGTGTGGATCGAAGGGATCGCGCAATGAAAATCGGGATGGTGTCGTTGTCTGTGGCGTTCGGTGTCGTGGTGTTGGGTGGGGCTTTGCCCGCAGCCGGGGATGCGTTTGAGAACTATGGCCAGTCGTACCGGGCGTTCAGCACGCCGCCGATCGGGGACGGGTCGTTCGGGGTGACGGGTGACGCGCTGCCGGACGGGCGGCTGCTGATGGTGACGGGCAACAGTGTGTTCGTCGAGTCGGCGGTGGGGTCGGGGCTGTTTGATGAGGTGGGGGTGTTTGATGCGAGTCAGACGGGGGGGGCAGCCGACCCGGCCTTTCTGTCGGTGAGCCCGGATGGCTCGCGGGTCGCGGTCGGGGTGGGCTTTGGCAAGCCGGTGGCTGTGTTTGATGTGGCCGCCCTGGGGTCGGCCGGGTCGCCGACGATGCTGACGAGCGGGAGCGTGGCCGACTACTTTGCGGTCGGACACTTTGCCGGGGCGTGGTATGACAACACGCAGCTTGCGCTGACCGCGGGGGCGTTCGGGTCGGAGGCGTTCGTCTCGCTGCTCGATACGACGAGTGATGTCGGGAGCCCGGTCAATGAGCTTGTGATCACGGAGATCGCCGGGGCGTCGGCGGGGGTGGCATTTGACAGTGCCGGGCGGCTGTATACGGCCAACGGGTTTGCGGATGGGTCGGGATCGGGGACGGGGAACATCCGGGTGTTCGAGCCGGCCGAGTGGATGA
>UOGK01000155.1_pt1 | contig 8972 bp, 6 predicted proteins | sample 1989001 | NCBI WGS metagenome assembly UOGK01 (sample SAMEA4712195, study PRJEB27164) | hydrothermal vent metagenome | biome: marine basaltic hydrothermal vent biome; feature: marine hydrothermal vent; material: mineral | place: Pacific Ocean | collected 2011-06-14/2011-07-23 | depth 1719 m | reverse complement strand
TGCAGCACTGCCCGATGGCGGCGCGGTGCTTGCCTGGGTCTCGGCGCTGCCGGGCGAACCCGAGCGCGTGGCGATGCGGCTTTTCAACGCCGATGGCTCGGCGCGCACGGGCGAGGTCTTCCTCGACGAAACCCCCGAGGTGCGCACCGCAACACCCAGCGTTGCGGTCCGGACCGATGGCTCGTTTGCCATTGCGTATACGGCGTTCGAGGCGGATGGAAAGGCTGTGCTCGGCATCCGGGTGCAGACCTTTGCTACAAACGGCGAGATGCAGGGCGAGGCACGGGCGATCTCTGTGCCGGGTGCCGAGACACCCGTCGAGCCGATGATTGCCGCGACCGGCGAGGGGTTCGTCATCGCGTGGCAAGATGTGCTTGAAAACTCGCTCAGTTACGATGTGCTCGCGGTGCGACTCGATGCTGCGGGCAGCCCGATCGGCGAGCCGATCGTGGTGAACAGCGATCGCGTCGGCTTGCAAAACGCGGCGGCTGTCGCGGTTGCGCCGGATGGCGGTGTGAGCATCGCCTTTAACGCCCACGATGCGCACGGACTGGGTGTTTTCGTCCGTGACTTTGACAGCCAACTCACACCAATGGCAAGGGAATCCCGCCTGACCGGGCGCGTCCAGGGCGATCAGGCGATGCGACAGGCGGTCGGAACGCAACGGCTCGCGTATGCCCCCGACGGCACGCTGCTCTGCGCATGGAAGGGCGACTCGGGCTTTGGCGACAGCTCGGCGGCCAATGTCACGATGCTCTCGCCGATGCCGATTGATCTCGGGGCGCAGATGGCGGGCATCACCCCCGACATGCAGCCGGCACGGCTCGGCGAGGGCGAAGTGCTCGCCGGCGCAGGGCCGCATGTTCCCCCGACCTTTGATCCGCGGGATGTGGACAACGCCGAGCGCGAGGTGAGCCGCACGCGCGCGGGGATCGGCTTCACCGGCGTCATCAACACCGGCTGGACGCCCCCCGATCCGCACATGGCGGTCGGGCCCGACCATATCGTCCTGATGACCAACGGCGAGATTTCCTTCTTCACCAAGGACGGCACACAAACCTTCCAAGACGAGATCGAAGATTCATTCGGCTTCTGGGGCTCGGTTGGCGCGACAGGGTTTGTCTTCGACCCCGAGGTGATCTATGACCACACCTCGGGCCGATTCTTCGCGATGGCGACCGAGGGGTACGCTCCGAACAACAAGAGCTACGCCCTCGTCGCGGTCTCTGATGACAGCGATCCCAACGGCTCGTGGTACAAGTATCGCCTCGATACCTCCGGCCTTGCGGGCAACCTGTTCGACTCGCCCAATATCGGCGTGACCGAGAATGCCCTCATCATCACCGGCGATGGATTCGGGAATGGCGCGAACTACCCCGTCTATATCTGGGACAAGGCGTCATTCCTTGTCGGCAATCCGCCCACGATCAGCAACAACTTCGTGCTCCCGACATCCACCCAATCGGCCGGCTATCCGCGCGTGACGACGGGGACCGGTGACACGCTCTACCTGCTCGAACACCGCGAATCATCGAACAACACCGCCATTCGCGTGCTTGCCTTTACAGACCTGTTGACCTCGCCGACTGTCTCGAGTTTTCTCCTCGGCGTGCCCAGCTATGGCCGCCCCGAAGACCCGCCACAGAAGGGTACCTCGGCACGCCCCAACACCTTTGATGCTCGGTTCTGGTCGGTCGATCAGGGACCGGACGGGAACATCTGGGGCACGCACCACATCAACCTCAGCCGGGTCGTGGCCCGCTGGTATGAAGTGGACCTGCAAGGCTGGCCCTTCACCGATCAGGACCCTGTCCTTGTGCAGTCGGGCGATATTGATCTCGGGCCGGACATCCGGACATTCTTCAGTTCGATCAATGTCTCGCCCAACGGCAGCGCAGCGATCTGCTACTCCCGCTCCTCGCCCAACGAGTACATCTCGATGGCAACCGCCTATCGCAGGGTGTGTGATACGCTGGGCACGATGCCGATCGACTTCATCCACAAATCTTCTAATGCCGGCTACACCGCCGGGCGCTGGGGCGACTACTCGGCGGTCGAGTTTGATCCGACCGATGCGACCCTCTACTGGGGCCATCACGAATACGCCGAGGGTGCCTCGTGGCGGACCTGGGTGCAGTCGGTCGAAACCGGTTCGTGCTACTGCCCGGGCGACTTCAACCAAGACGGCGAGACCAACACGCTCGATGTGCTCGCCTTCCTCAACGCCTGGAATGCGCAGGACCCCTCGGGTGATTGGAATGGCGATGGCGTCTTCAACACGCTCGATGTGCTCGCCTTCCTGAATGACTGGAACGCCTGCCTGTAATGGCGGCTCTGTGATATACTGTCCGGTATCGGGTGGGAGACTGCCCGATACCGTTTCTCTCTCGATGCCGATCGGCACCCGAAAATCCAAGGAGAAGATCATGCTTCGTACCACCACCACCCTTCTGGCTTCTGCTTTTCTTGCTGTTTCCGCACATGCCCAGCCCGCCGACCTGACTGTCCAGCCGGGGCAATCGAGTGTGAGCGCCCAGCTTTGTCTGACACCTCCCGGGCTCTCGACCGAGTGCGACACCGACAGCAGCGGCCTTGCCGGCACGCTCTCCATCGAGCTCGATGATTATGCTGCTGCAACCGCGATCACGCTGCACGACTTTGTTCTCTTGTTCACCGACCCGCTCAACTACAACATGGACTGGGGCTTCTTCATCGGTGGCGTTGATATCCAGCTTGTCGATGTTGTCGTCAGCTATGCCACACCCGGCACGCCCACCGGCCCGGTTGCGGTCGATGGTGTCGGGGACTTCGAGTTCCCGCTTGTGCAGGCGCTCTTCACCGGCACTGGCAGCTACCAAGGCTACGGCCCGATCATGGAGGCCCTCGTCGGGTCGGGCACCTTCAACCTTGCCGACTTTGGTGTGGTCGAGTCGGCGCTCGCAGGGAATGTCACGGTGGCCAACGACCAGATCACGCTCGCGGGTGTCCAGGCGTTCAGCAACACCGGCGATATCGACGGCACCGAGGCCTCGATCGATGGCACAGCCACGATCGTGGCGATCGGGGATGTGCCCGACCAGTGCCGTGCCGATATCAATGGCGATGGCGAAGTCAACACGCAGGACTTCCTCGCCTACCTCAACCTCTGGACAGCGGGGGATGCCGGAGCCGACTTTGATGGCAACGGCACAGTCAACACGCAGGACTTCCTGCTCTTCCTCAACGAGTGGACAGCCGGCTGCTGAACACGGGATATCTTCTAAACTACCGATCAAGCCCCGACCATTTGGTCGGGGCTTGTCGTTGCGCAGCAGAAATTTTGGGATTTTCACTTGCGTTCCTTATAGTTGTTCCGGTAATCTCCGAGTATCAAGACGGGCCGGTTTCTTATGGTTGGCCCGGCCGGGTTCCCCTCTCCCCGCGTGTGTGGCCGCGGCTCCTCATCATCGGAGGCGACTGTCATGCTGGACGCTTCGCAATCAGATACCCTGACGCATCCTCGTTTTCCCAAGGTTGATGCCGAGCCGTCTTGTGCGCTGCTGTCACCCTCCAAGACAGCGGCTGCGCTTGCCGATCGGTACGAGCACATTTATGTGACTGCTTCGGGCGATCCGACCTGTTTGCCTTGGCATCATCCCGGTGCCAACCACGCGTTGGTCGATTGGCTCCACACTGAGGCGCCGCGGCTGGTCAGGCCGGGTGCGCGGACGATCGTTGTCGGGTGCGGCCTGGGGGATGATGTGATCGAGTTGGCCAATCGCGGGTATGACGCCTGCGGGTTTGATATCTCGCCGACCTGTGTTGACTGGGCGAGGCGGCGCTTTCCTGATGAGGCCGAGCGGTTTTTCCTTGCCGATGTGCTCGAACCACCGACCCGGCTCCGGGCGAGGTTTGACCTGGTGGTCGAGGCGTTCACGATTCAGTCGGTCTGGCCGAGCGTGCGGGAGGAGGCCTTTGCGGGCGTGGTTTCGCTGGCCAAGCCCCACGGCACAGTGCTGACACTTGCCCGCTCGCGCGATGAAGACACCCGGCTCGAAGAGTGCGAGTGCGCACCCTACCCCTTGTGTCGGAGTGAGCTGCTCAAGCGAATGGAGCAGTTGGGCTTCTCGCCGGTGCATGAGCTGGATGCATGTGTAGACGACCAGGACCCGCCGATGCCCTGCCTGCGGGCAGCCTTTCGGCGGAGCTGATAGAGCCCCTCGCGCAAGCGAGGGGATGGTGTGTACTCTGCTTCTGATCCCTCGCTTGCACGAGGGGCTCTATACGGGTGGGAAGAATATGAAACCTGTCAAAAACTTATGCGGAGGGGGAGAGGACGGACTCGGCGGGGTGAAGGATCCGAAGGCACGAGTTTCAAACGGGATTCGTCTTATTCCGCCTTCCGACCCTCTATCCGGCACAACACAAAGGTGTATTTGTGGACCTCACCCCGCGTGATCTCGGTGAGCCCTCCGAACCGTTGCTCAGCGGCGAACCGCGAGACTTCATCAGCAAGATCGTCCTCGCGCAAGAGCAACAGCAAACCTTCGGGAGTATCACTCGGCATGAAGTCGGGCTTGAGCCATCGAACGCGGACCTTGCGTCCTTCCCGCTTTGCCTCACGCACCGCATAGAGCAGCACTTCCGGTCTTGCCTCGATCATCTCGTCGGCCCACACCTCGGCCCCATCGGGCAAATGGGTAGCCAGGGCGATCCCCGCCTCGCGCCCCGAACTCGCCCTGCGGCCCGGCTCCAGCACGCCGACAAATATCCCCGCAGCAACCAGCAGCACGATCGGCCAAGCGAGTGGTGAGCCAAAAAACATCGCCCGCGCAATCGCGGGGCGCTTGCTGACGAATGCCCCCTCCGGGGTGGAGCCTTGCAGGCCCCGAGTCTTCTCTCCCCCCAACGCACTCCACCCCCCCCGTGCAACATACGCCACCATCGGTGTGAGTAAAGCGCAAATTGGCAAGCCATAGCGGGGATTGCTGATACCAACCAGTGTCAGGATGAGCAAAGATGCAACACTTGCCACCGCCAACACCTGGGCAGCGATCTCCGGGGGTGTGCCGCGTGTTGCAATTCTTGCTGCGTCCTGGCGTTCCCGCTTCGCATCCGGCCCCCACGGAAAGAGCAACGCGAGCGAGGCGGGCAGCATCGTGACCAGCACCACCACCCCAAGCGTAACGACAGCAAGCCGCTTCCCCGGCTCCCACAGAAACGCCCCGACCCCCTGCATCACCGCCGGTTCGCCCCCAAGATCGTGCGTCGTCAGTGCGCGCCCCAGCACGACTGCACCACTGGCCGCCAGCACAATCGCCAGTGAGTTTGGCCAGCGCTGTGACCGCCTCAGAAAAACCGCACCCGTGATCGCTGCTGCTGCGACAAACGGCACACCCGACAGCCCCTTGGTCAAAAACATCCCCAGGAGCAGCACAAACAGCAACACGCCGCGAACACTCGAGCCCCCCCGTTTTTCGCCGGGCCGGAGCAGCATGTCGAGCACAAGCAGGCTCGCGGCTCCTGTCGTGAACATGTGCAGCGACTCGATCTCTGCGCTCCGGGCACTGGGCCATGTCACCGGCAAGAGTGCCTGCGCAAGACCCGCTGCCAACCCCCAAGGCGACCCGAACCACCGCGTGGCAAAGAACCACACCGACAGCGCGAGCAGCGTGGCAGCAAAGACGCTGGGCAGCCTCGCTGCAAACTCTGTTTCGCCAAGAGCCGCACTGCTCGAGGCGATCGCCCACATCATGCCTGGCGGCTTGCGGAGGTAGACCGCCTCAAACATTCGGGGCACCAGCCAATGCGGCTCACCTGCGCGAGCATCGTCGAGCATCTCCCACGCGGGGATCACCCGGTGCCCTTCGCTCATCGAGAGCCCCGTCGAGCCGAGCCCGGGCAGAAAGACCGCACTACACACAAGCATCAGCAGCACCATCTGCCGAAGCCGGGATGCACACACCCATCCGAGCACACGCCTCACCGCTTAGGTTCTCCCGACCACGGGATCGGCTCGCCGGTTTGGAGTGATTCGAGTATGGGGCTGCTCCAGGTTTCGAGCACCTTGCGGAGGTGCGGGTTTCGTTTTTCGCTATGGCCCGCCCGCTCGGCCTCGGCGTAGGCCTCCTTGAGGCTCATTCCCTCGGTGTGCATCCGATAGAGGGCGACCACGCATCCGGTCCGTTCGGTCCCCGCTCCGCAATGCACGAGCAGCGGCCAGTTGTTCTTATCGATCATCAGCCGCAGCGCCTCGGCGTAGTCGTTTGGGTCGCCGGTTGCATCGCCGATAAGTTGAAAGACAAACCGTTGGGCTCCGAGCGCCTCGACAGTCTCCTGTTCGCGTTGGCTCGCACGCCGATTTTCGGGAGTATCGACCACCCACGCGCCCAGGTCGATCACCGTTTTGATGTCGTGCTCGCCGATGACCTTGGCAAGAGCAGCCGTCGTGAGCTTGCCCGAACGGTAGATCTCCCCCGGCACCACCACGCCGAAGCGTTTGGGGAAGAGGTTGGGGTGGATGAGGTTCTGATAGCCGACGATTGCCAGCACCACTGCAAGGGTGATAGCGAAAAGCCATCCGAACTCGGGACTTTTCCGATTGCCTGTGAGGGTTTCAGCGAGGCCTGAAGTGGGGGGAGCTTTGGGATCGTGCATTGGAACATGGTATGGGCGGGTTCTCGCGGATGTGGAGGGTGCTGGGTGTCTACTGGCACTACACTTGCAGCATGTCGGAAGGAGCCGACAACCCGGGTGGTCGCAACAGCCCACGCACGCCGCGTGAGACGGAGGGGGCTGTGCCCCGACGGCAGCCGCAGACCAGTGCCTATCCCGAGCCGGTCGAACGGCTGATCGGGGAGTTGGCCTCACTCCCGGGGATCGGCCGCCGGAGTGCCGAGCGGCTGGCGTTTCACCTGCTCAAGGCCGATGAATCGACCGCGTTGGCCCTTGCCCGGGCGATCGCCGATATCAAGCGGGCGGTGCAGCACTGCTCGGTCTGCTCGAATCTCACCGATGCTGATCCGTGTCCGATCTGCCAGGATCCCTCGCGCGACCGCTCGCGGATACTGATCGTCGAGCAGCCCAAAGACCTGATCGCGTTGGAACAGACGGGGATGTATCGGGGTTTGTATCATGTGCTGATGGGCCGCCTCAGCCCGCTTGATGGCATCGGGCCGGGTGAGTTGACGGTTACCGAATTGATAGATCGTCTCGATAACCCAGCGAAAAACCCCGGCGGCGTACGCATCGAAGAGGTCATCCTCGGCCTCAACCCGACGCTCGAAGGCGATGGCACGGGGCTCTACCTTGCTGAGCAGATCGGCTCGCGGGATATCGGGGTGACGCGCCTGGCGCGGGGGCTGCCGACAGGTGCCCAACTGGAGTATGTCAGTAAGGCCGTGCTCGCCGATGCGATCGAGGGCCGGCGGGAGATGGGCTGACTGATGCGCTTCGAGACTTCCCAATCCATGCGGCTCGGCCAGCACATGAAACTGGCCCCCAGGGTGATCCAATCTATGGAGATCCTCCAGATGCCGCTGACTGAGCTCGAGGAGCGCATCGAGCAGGAGCTCGCCAGCAACCCGACGATCGAGATTGCCGAGATCGTGCCAGACCCCGACGCGGTGCCTGTCCACGATGAACCCGGTGGCGTGGAGAATACCGACGATTTTTCCCGTCTTGCCGAGTTTGAATCGACAAACCCGGACGCAGCCGAGAACACCAACGAATCGGCCGGCCTACTCGATGGGCGCGACCGATTCGACGACTATCAGCCAAGCCAGCCAAGCCAGCCGAGCCGACGGCTCGAAGGGGAGCGCGATGGCAAGATGGATGCGATGGCAGCCGCCCCGGCGCGCGAGGCCTCGCTGGGTGAGCAGTTGCGAGCGCAGTGGGGGCTCGTCGAGGTCGAAGAACAACTGCGATACCCCGGGGAGCTCATCATCGGCTTTCTCGATGACGACGGCTATCTCCGCACGCCGCTTGAAATGGTCATCGAAAAATCTCCCCCCGCACCCGATGGTCAGGCTCTCACGCCCGAACTCCTCGAGCGAGCCCTCACCGCTGTCCAACTCTTTCTCGAACCGGCGGGCGTGGCTGCCCGCGATGCCCGCGAGTGCCTGCTCTTACAACTCGATGTGCTCGAAGACAGGATGGAGTGGGATTCTGACGAGGACCGCGTCGAGACGCTCCGGGTGGCACGGATGCTGGTTGTCGATCATCTCGACGACCTCATGCAGAACCGTTTGCCCAAGATCGCTGAGCAGGAGGATGTCACGCTCGACCAGATCAAGGCGGGGCTCGAACTGCTTCGTCGGCTGAGCCTGGCGCCGGCCCGTCGGCTGGTCAACGAGAGTGCTGAGATTATTATTCCCGATGCGATCGTCGAATATGATGAGGAGCACGATCGGTATATTGCGTATCTGAATGACACCCGGCTGCCCAACCTGCGGATTAATAAAGAATACGCCGAGATGATCCGCGACCGCGATGTGCCCAAGAAGGACCGCGACTTTCTTAAAACCAATATCGGCAACGCCCAATGGCTGATCGAGGCGGTCGAGCAACGCCGACGAACGGTACAGCGGGTGCTCAATGTCGTGGTGGATGCCCAGCGAGACTTCTTTGACTATGGCCCCCAGGCGATCAAGCCGCTGCCGATGACGCTGGTTGCCGAGCAGCTCGGGATTCATGTCGCCACGGTAAGCCGAGCAGTCGCCGACAAGCACTTGGTGACCCCCCGGGGCGTGGTGCCATTACGACGGTTCTTTACCGGCGGCACCGAGACGGCCAGCGGCGAAGAGATTTCGTGGGAGGCAATCAAAGCCGCGCTGCAAGAGGTCATCGACGAAGAGGACAAGACCAAGCCACTGAGTGACGAGGCGCTTGCCAAGGCCCTGACCGACCGCGGCATCGAGATCGCCCGACGCACCGTAGCGAAATATCGCGGGCAATTAGGCATTCCCAACGCGCGGCTGCGGAAGCAGTTTTAG
>UOGK01000045.1_pt1 | contig 9145 bp, 10 predicted proteins | sample 1989001 | NCBI WGS metagenome assembly UOGK01 (sample SAMEA4712195, study PRJEB27164) | hydrothermal vent metagenome | biome: marine basaltic hydrothermal vent biome; feature: marine hydrothermal vent; material: mineral | place: Pacific Ocean | collected 2011-06-14/2011-07-23 | depth 1719 m | reverse complement strand
CAGTATCCACGGCTCGGGTTGTTCTTCTCTACCTCACCCCGGGGTTTCATCCACTCATGGCTGAGCCTGCTTGGGTATCCACTTTTGCTCCACGCTCTTCAATCTCGCCTTGACGCAGCCCGCTCGATGGGAGACACTCTCGCCCCGGCCTAGGCTCTCGGAAGGATCCAGGCCCCCGCGCCAGCCGTATGGCCCGGCTGCCCGGACCCAACACCGGGCAGGAACACAAAACCCCCGCGGGTCATGGGCTCGAAACACCCCGCCCCCGCGATCCCTTTCGACGATTTGGAGTGTGCACAATGGCAGGTCGAGGTGGAGCAGGCGTCGGAGTCGTGATCACGATCTCTATCCTTAGTATCCTGAGCCTGGGGCTGTTTGTCAGCACCATTGTCTTCTATGGCAACCTCAATAAAGTCACGGGCGAACGAGACCTCGCCCAGCAGGGGCTCAGCGAATACATCAACGCCCAGGAACGCAACGACCCGCGCATCTCTCAGATCGCCGAGACTGCCAGACAGAAACGGGCAACCGTTGTCGGCTACCTCAACGACAACCTCGGCCGGGCGATCTCCACTATCAGCAGCCGCGCCGATCGGGGCACGCTCGAAACCACCCTTGAACGCCTCGACACCGTTCGGCTCCCCGGCATCGCCAAGGCCACCGGCTGGAGCGGGCAGGGCGATCCCCCCAGCCTCAAAGCCCTCGTCGCTCGCGATTCTTTCGACGACCTGCTCACCAAGGTCAATACGCATATCGCCATGCTCGAAGACCGCATCGACTCGGCCATGCAGGCCAAGACCATCGCGGAAGCCGATCTCCAGAACGAACAAGAACGAAGCCGAGCCCGCGATGCTGCTCACCGCGCCACGCTTGCAGCCATCAATGACGAGCTCGCCCGCTATCGCGCTGAGGTCGAGTCGTACCGCACGGGGACCGACCAGCACCGCAACGACATGGATGTCCGCGTGATGGAAATCCGTCTCAACTCCGAGAGCCGCGAGACCGACCTGCTCGATCGCCTGACCGCCCTTGAGAATGAGAAGCTCGACCTGCTTGACCAGATCGAACGCCTCCGGGGCGACCGCAAGGCCGACCTCTTTGCGGGCCGACCTGAAGAATCCCTCGTCGATGGCCATGTCGTCGCTGCCGACCCTGCCGAGGGGACTGCCACCATCGACCTGGGCAACCGCGACAAGATCCGTGTCGGGATGTCGTTTGCGGTCTATGAAGAGCCCTCCGCCATCCGTCCCGATGCCGATGGCAACTATCCGCGAGGCAAGGCCACCCTCGAGGTCATTCGCATCGACGACACCTCCGCCATCTGCCGCATCGTCTCTGAGCGGGCCGGCAACCCCGTCGTCCGGGGCGACATCATCGCCAACGCCGTCTACGACCCCAACAAAACCTACAAGTTCCTCATCATCGGCAACTTCGACACCAACCGCGACGGCATCGCGACCGACGCCGAACGCCTTGGTATCACCGCCATGATCGCCGACTGGGGTGGGCAGTTCACCGAAGAGCTCACCGGCGATGTCGATTTCCTCGTCATGGGGCAGCGCCCCAACCTCCCGCCCGAGCCGCCCATCCAGGCCCCCATCGCCATCGTCGAGCAGTTCGTCCAGGCCCAGCAGGTCATCGCCCGCTACGACGAGCTCTTCGAGCAAGCCACGGCGACTTCCATGCCCGTCCTCAACGAGAACCGTCTCCGCACGCTCATCGGCGGCTTCTAAGAAACCAGGAGTCCTGCCCGTGGGGGCCAAGCTCCCAGCCGCACTCGATACCCCCGCCTACTGGCTCCTGCGCGGCGCACTCTCGGTGCCGCTCTTGGCCGGTCCGCGCCCTTCCCTTGAAGCTGCCCGCTCCCTCGGCCGTGCCTTCGCGCGGATGCCCTTCAACCACAAACGCCTCGAACGGGCTGCCGAGCATCTCCGCTTTGCCTGCCCCGAGCTCACCTGCGCCCAACGGCTCGAATACGCCGAACGCTCCTACGAGCACCTCTTCATGCTCGGCGTCGAAATCTCCTTCGCCCCCCGCCTCATGAGCGAAGACGCCTGGATTCGCCACATCGAGCTCGACAACATGGCCGAAGGACTCCACACCATCCTCGGCGATCGGCCCGCCCTCCTCATCACCGGCCATTGCGGCAACTGGGAACTCCTCGGCTACACCATGGCCCTCCTCGGCTTCCCCACACACGCCATCTACCGACCACTCGATAACAAACCCATGGACGATTGGGTCCGCCAGACCCGCGCCCGCCGGGGGCTCGTCCTGCTCGACAAGTTCGGCGCTCTCCGCCAGATTCCCGACCTCCTCGATGCCGGTGCCCCCATCGGCTTCGTCGCCGACCAGAACGCTGGCGACCGGGGGCTCTTTGTCCCCTTCTTCGGCCGCCTCGCCAGCACCTACAAAGCCATCGGGATGGCCGCCTACCAGCACCGCGCCTCGGTCGTCGTCGGTCAAGCACGCCGACTCGGGTGGAACGACCGCCAGGATCAACCCGTCCGCGAGGGTTTCGCAGCCCCTTGTTCGGGCAATGGCATCCGCTTCCGCATCGAGGTCGAGGATGTCATCCACCCCGAAGACTGGCTCGATCAGCCCGACCCCTTCTTCTACCTCGCTGCCCGCTACCGCCGCGGAATCGAACGAATGGTCCGCCGGGCACCGGAACAATACCTCTGGATGCATCGAATGTGGAAGAGCCGACCCAAGCACGAACGGCTCAACCGCCCCTTCCCAGATCGCCTCCGCAAAAAACTCGAAGCCCTGCCCTGGATGACCCAGCCCGAGCTCGATGCCCTCATCGAACAATCCGACCGCGACCGGGCGTACATGGCAGAACACAACCTCACGAGATTACCCTGAGCCTTGTCGCGATCCACGAACGACACCACGCCGAGCCCCCGACTTCAGTCGGGGGTCGATCGGGCAGTCACGCTGCACCACCCGGGACTGAAGTCCCGGGCTCAGAACCAGGCGGGCGTGGTACAATCAATCCACGCACAACCACCCGGCGCACCACAGCACCCCCCCGGGGGACGGGAGAGACCCATGACCGATGACACAGGCCGACTCGATGGCGTCCGCGTTCTGATCGTCGATGACGACGAGGATGTCCTCGAATCGATGGAAGCTGCCTTCAAAGCTGAGGGCGCTCGCACCCAGTCCGTCACCGATGGTAACTCGGCTGTCGATGTCTGCCACGAAGACCCGCCGCCAGACATCGTCATCCTCGACATGATGCTCCCCGGCCGCAGCGGCTTCCTCGCCCTCGAAAAAATCAAAGGCAAAGAAGACAGCCCCATCGTCATCATGGTCACCGCCAACGAGGGCAAACGCCACCAGGAATACGCCAAAAGCCTCGGCGTCGATAACTACCTCCTCAAGCCGATCCCGCTGGGCAAACTTCTCGATGAGGCGATCGCCCTGCTCGATGCCCGCGATGAAGAAGACGAAGACTAGCAGAAAGCAAAGGGGCCCCCCGCGTGGCGAAAAAGAGCCGAATGATGGTGCTGAGCAGCAAGCCCGAGCCGGGCGACGAACCCTCACCCCTGGGCACACTCGACGAGATCAAAGACCTCCTCAGCGCCTTCAACACCGCCTCCGACGGCAGCAAGAATGGCTCGCTCGGCCTCGAACGCCTCCACGGCCCCGGGTTCGTCATCGACATGCCCACCAGCATGGACACACCCATGCAGGTCATGGCCTCGATCCACGACGCCGAGATCGCCTGGCCCGTCCTCAGCCGCATCTGTCGAAGGCTCGGCTGGTCTCTCACCGACGCCGAGAGCGGGCAGACCTTTATCTGACCACCAAGTTCGACATATGGAACCTCTGAACAAATAGTGGAGCGAGCGCCTCGCCCGCCCGGAAAACACCAAGAGCACTGAATCGTCCTTGTCTCTTTGATTTGCTCAGAAGGCCTTGTTTCATCAGGACTACTCGTTCCGGGGTGCCTTCGCCCTGTACGAGGAATGGCTCCCACCCCACGCCTCGATCGAGCCTCACCCCGTCCCCTCGCCCCCCATCATCCACATCGCCATCACCACATTCCCCGCATTAAACGCCGCGTGCATCGCGATCGGCACGCCCAGCCGTTTGGTCCGCTCGAACGCCCCGCCACAGACCAGTCCCAAAAACCCGACCGTCACCGCTGCGTACCAGGGGCTCGTTCCCCCGAGCGTGTGCATCGTCCCAAAGATCGCGGCTGTCACGATCACCGAGATCCACGCGTGCCCCGTCAGCCGAAGAAACGCGCTCTGCACAAACACCCGATAGACGACCTCTTCCACGATCGGCGCCCCGATCACCGCTGAGGCGATCAGCACCCACGCCCACGGGTCGCTCCGGTTGTTGACGATCAGCTCGAGCGTCGGGTGGGCGATCGCCTTGGTCGTCCCCTCCTCGGTCAGGCTGTGGTGGATCAGCACCGACAGATCACCCGCCAACAGCACGATCGGCAGCACCAGCAAAAACAACCCGAACCCCACCGGCAGATCGATCCAGTTCAGCTTGCACCCGCTCTCAGGGGCAGCCTTGGAGGCCATCGAGAGCAGCCCGAAGGCGGCCACCACCCCCGCCAGATAGGCCACCCCCTGCGAGACGGCCATCGCCCGCAGGCTCTCGGGGTCCGGCCCGATCAGAAACTCCATCTGCCGGATCGGCGCAATCGTCAACGACTGGATCAGCAATACCATAAACCCAGCCATAAGCCAAACCGTTGCTGGCAAAGGCTTCACATTCCGAAGCCCCGCCCGCTGGAGCGACATCGGCCGAATCGCATCGCCCCCCCAGAGCAGCACAATCACCAGCACCGTCCCCACGATCAGCAGCACCCGCTGCCACTCGGCCAAACTCTGCCCCACCTCTGACAATCGCATGGACTCAAGGTTGCCCCAACCCGATCCATCTCCTGAGGCCCCCGCTGCACCCTGTCCCCCAGCCGACGCGACACCGACCACCCCCAGGACAACAATCCACCCCGTGACCCACCAGCCTCCAAACCAGGACCCCGCCCCCCAGCCACCCCCCGGCGAGCCCGATCGGCCCATCCCGGCGGTGCTCCGCGAGATCGTCGCGGCCAAGCTCGAAGAGGTCGAGCGCGCGAAAGTCAGAACCCCACTCAAAGAGCTCGAGGCCCTCGTCGCCCAGGAAGACCCCCCGCGCAACTTTTTCCGTGCGGTCACCCGTCCCACCACCCAATCCCCGAACCACCCCACAAAAAACACGGCCATCATCGCCGAGATCAAACGGCGCAGCCCAAGCGCAGGCCTCATCAGGCCCGAATATGACGGGGAGGATTTTAAGCCCGAACTCATAGCACAAGCCTACTTCCGCAACGGTGCATCGGCGATTTCCTGCCTCACCGACGAGAAGTTCTTCGGCGGGCACCTTGCCTTCATCCACCGCATCAAGGCCGCGATGCCCCTGCCGGTCCTTCGCAAAGACTTCCTCATCCACCCCTACCAGCTCTGGGAGAGCCGAGCGAGCGGGGCCGATGCCGTTTTGCTCATCGCCGAGTGCCTCCCCGAGGCCCTGATGGTGGACATGCTCATCCTCGCCCAGCAGCTCCAGCTCACGGTACTGCTGGAGGTCCACTCGATGGACAACCTCCTCCGTGTCCGCCCTCACATCGGCTTTCCGCATCCGGCCTACTGCCTGCTCGGTATCAACAATCGTGATCTCGACACGATGGCTGTCGATCTGGGCCATACCCTTCGGCTGGTCGATCTTGTCGACGACCGCAGCGTCCTGGTCAGCGAATCGGGCATCCAAACCCCCGACCACCTGGCCCGCCTTGCCGAGGAGAGCGTCCACACCGTGCTCGTCGGCGAACACCTGATGAAACACCCCTCACCCGGACACGCCTTGGCGGAACTTCTGGGCAGAGAACCCGTCGAAGACTGAACGCCACGCCCCGCAAACACTTGCCCCATGTGGCCCAAGCACAATCCAGACAAAACATTGAGAGAGAACCGGAGACCCACCATGCCAACCACCCCCCTTCTCGCTGCCCTGCTCGTCGCGGTCGGCTCGACCGTTGCTCTTGCCCAAGAGGCTGCCACGCCCAAACCCCGCGTCCTCCCTGCCCAGCCTGCAACCCAGCCCGCCCCCAAGCCGGCTGCTCAGCCCCAAGCCAAGCCCGCCAAGCAGCACTCCCCCGATGCTGTCGCGGTTCTCCAGGCTGCTGCCGAGGCGATCAAGGAGGGCTACACCGCCAATGTCCGCAGCTACTTCGAGGGCTCAGGCCCCATGGCTGCCATCATGGCCAAGTCGCAGGCTGAGGGCCGATGGGCACAGCGGGCTCTCGGCGAGGACAACCAGTGGGCGGTCCGCTATACCGGCCAAGCCACAGCGATCACCCGCGCCGAGCCCATCGACTTCGATGTCCTCTGGCTCCCCGACCGCAACGCCTGGATCGACCATGAGGCCCAGGAACTCAACATCCAGCCCAACCGGGGTCGCCAAAAGACTGGCGAGGCGTACCAGCTCGCCAGCGGCCCCTGGGGCCAGGCCAAACCCCTCGCCACCGGGTTTGCCGACATCCTCGACAACGCTGCTGTTATCGAGATCCGCGACCCCGCCGACATCAACGGCACCCTCTGCGATGTCGTCGCCATCACCCGCAAAGCGGACAGCGACCCCACCATCTGGTACTTCGGCCGCCAGGATCACCTCCCCCGCCGAAGCGAGATCGTCCTCCCCGACAACCCCGAACTGACTGGTGCCTTTCGTGTCGATTTCACCGACGGCCTTGCCGGGGCTGATGTCGTTTCCGAGGCCGATTGGACGATCGAGGCCCCCAGCACCTACAAGAAAAACATCGCCCGTGCCTTCCTCGATGCCAACCGCCCCGGCGACAACCTCCTCAGGCCCAAGTCCAACGCCATGAGCGCAGGGCTTCCCGACTGGGAAGTTCCAGACAGCGAGGGCAACCTCGTCAGCCCCGGTTCGCTCCGCGGCAAGGTCAGCGTGCTCTACTTCTGGGGCACCTGGTCTCCAGCGTGCAAAAAGGCAACCCCCGAGGTCAAGGCCCTCGTCGAGGCGTATGCCGATCAGCCCGTCGAGGTGATCAGCATGGCCTTTCGCGAGGATGACGCGGAGGCTGTCGTCGCAACCGCCCGTGCCCAGGGCCAGACCTGGCGGCAAGTCCCTGCCGCAGACGATGCGATGAAGGTTATTGGTGTCCGCAGCGCCCCGGCCATCGTCGTGCTGGGGCAGCAGGGGGAGTTGCTCTATAAGTCCGGCCGCCCCAAGGGTGACTACACCGAGATGTTCACCCGAATCCGTGCGATCATCGACCGCGCCCTTGCTGAGCCGAGCACGGACGCGGGTGATACGGGAGCGCGAGCCCCCGCGGCTGTCGAGGGTCGCAAAGCCACCCCCGCCAACGCCACCCGCCTCAAGCCCGGCAAGCCCCGGCTCAAGAAGAAGGACGACTGACCTCCTGTTTAGGTGGTATTCAGTGATAACAATGGAACGCCGGATTTCGCCAATGCGACATCATACGCTGTAGCGTGCTTCGTCGAGTGTTTCGCCGACTGGGACCGCAACCGCACCATCAATACCATGGATCTCACCGCCTTTCTTAACGACTGGAACGCAGCACACCCCGACGCTGATCTCAATGGTGACGGCGTGATCAACACACAAGACATGACGGTATTCCTCGGTGCTTACGCCGCCGGAGACTGCATCTGTCCAGAAGGCTGAGGTTCTCAATCTCTATATATCCAATGAAAAGCGGCCACCCTTGGGTGGCCGCTTTCTGTATGCCATACAACGAACCCGCGGCTCTCGACGGTTCAACCATCCGGTACCGATCCGCGAACCGGTGGTCGATCCTCCGGAGCCAACACTGGCGTTTCAGCGGGTTTCGGCGGCCCGCCGCCCAAAAAATTTATTGCCAAAATAACGATCGCAGCCAAGCCGATAACGGCTGCCACAATGATCTTGATGAGTTTGTCGCGTTCCATGCGTAATCCTTCTCTGTTAAGTTTTCAGTTGTCGCCAGGCATGACGAAGTGAAGCTGATAGTCCTTCGTGTTGACTGCCCCCAGTTTAATCTGGAGGTATTCCACATGCCCATCGTAGAACGCCAAGAGTGATTGGTTCATCCCGCCAAACTCGCCCGGGACACCCTCGGGCCACACAGCCAGTCCGTCCTGTGAAGTTGCGACATCAGCAACCTGGTCGTAGATAAAGACAAATGTCGAGGTGTTGAAGGTCGCAGCCATTTCTAATCGCTTGATGCCCTTGTCCCACGCGGAAGTGAAGGTTTCGCCAGGTAAGTCCTGCATCACATCAAACCATCGGAAGTTGGTGTGATAACTCGTGCCGACATCATCGTAACTGCTCATCGAATAGTCAGGGTGTGGCCATCGCGGTGGACCATGCTGATAACTGACCTTGTCGCCCGGCGACTTGAATGCCTCAGTTTCGATCGACTGACGAGGTTCCTGGGGCTTGCCCATCTTGTAACTTGTGTCCCGTGTATTCCAATCGTAGGTGCCTTCTCTCGGGAGTGGGAAGATAATCTCGGGATAGAGGTATGCGTTGAGGGGGCGGGCCGACGCTGAAATATCGGCCCAATTCCCTTGCCACTCGTCAGAGGTATCCTTGCCACCAAAGGTCCATGTACACACGCCGCCACGGAGCTTGCCATCCGGCCCTCGGTTGGGGACAGGATATGGAACATGGTCTTTGGCGTCGGTCTTGTACATCTCGACGCCCTTCATGATCTGGTTGAGGTTGTTCATCGAGAGCACCTTCCACGCCGCCATCCGGGCCTTGCCAAGCGCGGGGAGCAGGATGCCGATCAGCAGCGCGATGATCGCAATCACCACCAGCAACTCGATAAGCGTGAACGCCAGACGAGAGGTTCTCTTCGTATTCATACCTGTTCTCCTGAGATGTGGTCGGCTGCCGAGACAACCGGCATCAAGACTGTCGTTGACCTCGCCTGCCATACGCCGTGGCGAATCGGTCTCTGCCACAGGGAGTATACCCCCGACCGCCACCACGACCTCAGCGAAATCCGGGCGAATGCCCATGGCACTCTTTACGGTTCTTGACCAGCATTGGTTGCACATTTTGATCCCTTGCCCACGCCGAGCACGGCTGCGCATCACCGCGTCAGACT
>UOGK01000571.1_pt1 | contig 9199 bp, 6 predicted proteins | sample 1989001 | NCBI WGS metagenome assembly UOGK01 (sample SAMEA4712195, study PRJEB27164) | hydrothermal vent metagenome | biome: marine basaltic hydrothermal vent biome; feature: marine hydrothermal vent; material: mineral | place: Pacific Ocean | collected 2011-06-14/2011-07-23 | depth 1719 m | reverse complement strand
GGACTTCACGCGGACTGCTCAGCAGGTTGTGACCCTGTCTCTTGCTCAACCCTCTCTCCGGCGGGATGTACCTTGGGCGGTGCATTCTATTGTGGGGCAAAAGCCTCTCATGTCAAGAGTTTTCGCCCTGTTCGCACCAGAACCGACAGCACGAAGCCGAGCAATCGGTTGCTCTGGTGTGGCCAGAACTCGCCAATGCGTGCCCAGAAGGGCTGGTTCTGGCCCGTTTCTCACCACACGGTACGCGATGAGGCTCGGCACAGAAGTTGCATAAAGAGCCGACACGGCGTGCCCGAGAAGTCGCCTTTGGATGCGCGCAATATTCGGCCTTGCAGGTCCGGGTTCCTCCGGAGCACACACCCACAACGCACCGCAAACACACCGCAAGATCAAGAGAATCTGGAGCCCACCCGTGGAATCCGTCCAAACTTCTGCCTCGGCCACAGCACAAAACCCCTCCGGGAAGAAGACGAACCCGTCGCTCTTTGTCGTCGGGTGCCAACGCTCGGGCACGACACTCCTGCAACGGATGCTCAACGCCCACCCCGATCTGGCGGTGGCGTACGACTCGCTCTTCATTCCCCGCGCGATCCGAGGCACGCCGATCGGGCATGATCCGGTGCTGACCGAGGAGCTTGTCGAGATGGCCCGGAGCCACCCGCGGTTTTCCCGCCTCGAACTCTCTGCCGAGGCTGTCGCCAGGGCGGCTGCCGGGGCCGAGCGGTATAGCGATTTCGTCTCGGGCATCTATGACGAACTCGCCTCCAAGCACAAAAAACCCTTGGCAGGTGAGAAGAGCCCCGGGTATTGCCGTCATCTGCCGCAGCTGCACGCCCTGCTGCCCTGGGTCAAGGTCATTCACCTGATCCGCGACGGGCGGGATGTTGCTCTTTCGATCCGCGACTGGGGCAAGGGGGCAGCCAGGCTCGACCTGTGGAAGCGGGAGCCGATCGCGGCGGGTGCCTTGTGGTGGCGGCGGGATGTCGTCCGCGGCTGTCGTGATGGGCGGGCGCTGCCGAGGGACAGGTATCGAGAGGTCCACTACGAAAAACTGGTCGCTGATCCGGAGGGCACGCTGCGAGAACTCGCCGCTTTTCTCGGCTTGCCCTTTGCGCGTGCCATGCTCGACTATCACCGGGGCAAGATGCGCCAAGAGGCCGGGCTCAGCGCCAAGGCTGCGTGGCTTCCGCCGACGCAGGGCATCCGCGATTGGCGGACACAGATGGCCGAGCGAGACCGCGAACTGTTTGAAGCGCTTGCGGGTGAACAGCTCACGGAGCTCGGCTATGTGCGCAGTTGTACGAGGATTTCCCCCGAGATTGCGGCTGTTGCGCGCGAGTGCGAGGCGTGGTGGGCCGAGGAAATGGATTGACTGCTGCACGGGTTTGTGGCCGACTGTCGTTGGCTAGAACTCGCCCGGCTTGGCCACAAGTCGCCACGCGCAGCCCGCGCCCCCCGCGTTCCGGCCAATCCGTTGCTGGCACAGCGATTGCAATCACCACACAAAGCTTTGCGCGATCTTGACACTCGACATCACCACGATCGACGCAAGGCACTCCCGGTATGGGGGTTCACAAAAAACTCTCAGGTTCCTGAGCGCATGAGCAGGGTGATTGATGATGATGTTTCTCGATGACGACATGCTCCGCCGACTGGACTTGGCCCCTGCACCACGAGTGGGCACGCTGAATCAAGACCGCCCGCTGCGGATTGCACTCTATTCGCACGATGCCCAGGGGCTCGGGCATATGCGCCGAAACCTGTTGATCAGCCAATCGCTGATCGCCGACGAGCGGGTGCAGCCGAGTGTGCTGTTGATCTCCGGGCTCCGCGAGACGGCCTCCTACACCATGCCCGACGGCGTGGACAGTGTGACACTGCCCGCACTGGGCAAGGCGGCTGACGGGAGCTACCACTCGCGCTCGCTCAAACTCGAAACCGAGGAACTTGTCCGGCTTCGGAGCTCGCTGATCCGCAGCGCGATCGAGTCGTATGAGCCGGATGTGCTCTTGGTGGACAAGCTGCCGCTGGGTATATTCGGCGAACTCAAACCGGCGCTCGCCTGGCTCTGCGAGCGGACCGAAGCCAAGGTGGTGCTGGGGATGCGGGACATTCTCGACGAGCCAGCTGTCGTCCGGCGTGAGTGGGCAAGAGATCAATGCACCGAGGCGATCCGGGAGTATTACCACCGAATCTGGGTCTATGGCGATCGTCGCGTCTATGACGCAGCAGCCGAGTATTCGCTGCCGAGCGATATCGCGGCGATGATGCGGTACACGGGGTACCTCAACCCCCGCCACGCCCCCACCGCTCGGGGCGCCTCCGGCACCGGAAGCGGGCCGGCACTCGAAGAAATCATGGACCTCCCGACGGGCTCGCTCACCCTGTGCGTCATCGGCGGCGGGCGAGATGGCGTGGAACTGGCCTCGGCGTTTCTGCGGGCCAAGCTCCCCCCCGAAGGCGGCGGCGTGCTGGTGACAGGGCCGCTCATGGATGGCGAAGACCGGGCGCTCCTGCACTCGCTCGCAGCCGACCGATCGGACATGCGGCTGATCGAGTTCGTGACCGACCCCCAGCCGCTCTTGTGCTGTGCCGACCGGGTGATCTCGATGGGCGGATACAACTCGGTCTGCGAGGTGCTGGCGTTTCACAAGCGCACGCTGATCGTGCCTCGGGTGACGCCGAGACGGGAGCAGATCATCCGTGCGGAGCGCTTTGCGCAGGCGGGGCTGCTCGACATGCTCCACCCCGATGCCCTGACCCCCGAAGCGCTCTCCGCCTGGATGCAGAGTGATGCCTCCCCCATGCAGCCGGCAGAGCGCGTGCTCGACTTCCACGGCACGCAGCGGCTGCCCGAGCTGCTGCTCGAAGCATTGGGCCGGGACACCCCCCCGTGCCAACGCGAAAAAACCTCGCCCGAGGTCATCGTCCAGAACGGAAAGGCGGCCCGCCATGCCTGACTCCCGCTCTGCGCCTCGTGTCGGGTATGTGCTCAAACGGTACCCCCGATTGTCCGAAACCTTTATTCTCAACGAGCTTTTGGCACACGAGGCGGCCGGGCTCGAACTGCACATCTTCTCGCTGCGCACGCCCGAGCCCGGTCCGCATCATGAGGATGTCAGCCGGGTTCGGGCGCGCGTGACCTATCTGCCCGAGGAGCCGATCACGGTGCGGGCGTATGGCGAAGCGTTGCTCGGCGCAGCCGAGGTGCTCGACCCCGAAGAGAGCACCTTCGCCTTCCGCGATTCCAAATACACCTGGTCGCTCTGGCAGGCGGGGCAGATCGCCCGGGCTGTCCGCGAGCGGGGGATCACCCATCTCCACGCCCACTTTGCCACCGAGGCAACCGCGATGGCGCGCCTCGCTGCTGCCCAGACCGGCGTGAGCTACTCCTTTACCGCCCATGCGAAAGACATCTTCCACGAGTCGGTCGATATGCCCCGGCTTCGGCGGTTTGCCCGCGATGCCTCGGCAATCGTCACCGTCAGCGACTTCAATGTCGCCCACCTCAACCGTGTGCTCGATGGCGATGCCTGCCCGATCCACCGGGTCTACAACGGGCTCGATCTCTCCGCGTTTCCGGTTGCGCGCGGGGAGCGCGAGCCGGGGTTGATCGTGGCTGTCGGGCGGCTGGTCGAGAAGAAGGGCTTTGACGACCTTCTCCTGGCGTGTGCGATCATGAAACAAGCCGGGTGGGATTTCCGTTGCGTGATCATCGGCGATGGCGAGCAGCGAGAGCCGCTCGAAGCGCAGCGGACCGCGCTTGGCCTGCAAGATCGCGTCGAGATGCTCGGCCCCCGGCCGCGGGATGAGGTCGTGGCGATGGTCTCGAAGGCGACGGTGATGGCGGCCCCGTGCGTCGTCGGCGAAGACGGCAACCGCGACGGGCTGCCGACGGTGCTGCTCGAAGCGATGGCGTTGGGGACGCCCTGCGTCTCGACGCCGGTGACGGGGATTCCCGAGGTCGTGCGCGATGGCGAGACGGGGCTGCTGGTTCCCGAGCGCGAGCCTCAGGCACTTGCCGATGCTCTCGGGCGCGTGCTCGATGATCGGGAGCTTGCGCACGCCTTCGCCCGCAACGCCCGCCGACTCATCGAGCAGTCCTTTGATCTTCATCAGAACACGGCCGAGATTCGCTCGATATTTACAGCGGCGGCCATGGCTGGAGCACACTGATGCGCGTGGCGTTCGTCTGCACAGATCCGGGCATCCCCGTCTTTGGCAGCAAAGGCGGCTCGATCCATGTCCAGGAAGTCTTGCGAGGCATGCTCGCCCGCGGCTGCGAGGTCGTGCTCTTTGCCCGACGCCTCGGAGGTGAAGTGCCTCGGGGGCTCGGGGCGGTCACGATCCGCCAACTCTCCAAAGCACCCAGCGGCCAGACCGAAGAACGCGAGCGGTTCCTGTTCGAAGCCAACGACGAACTCCACGCGATGCTCGCCGCTGAACCCGGGCTCGATATGGTCTACGAACGACACGCGCTCTGGTCGTTTGCTGCGATGGAATACGCCCAAAAAGCAGATATCCCCGGCGTGCTCGAAGTCAACGCCCCGCTCGTCGAAGAACAACAACGGTTCCGCGCGTTGACGCTCGTCGAGCAGGCCGAGACAGCCGCGGCCAGGTGCTTTGCTGCTGCAGGCGCGATGCTCGCGGTCTCGCGCCCCTTGGCCGCGTGGCTTGAGAAACGCCCGGGTGCTGCGGGTCGCGTGCATGTCGTGCCCAACGGCGTCGAGACCTCGCGCTTCGGGCCGGGGGTGAATGCGGCACTCCCCGCACCCGGCATGGTCACGATCGGTTTTGTCGGTTCGCTCCGCCCATGGCACGGCGTGGAGCAGCTTGTCGCAGCGTTCCTCCGGCTGCGACGCGAGGGGCTCCCCGCCCGGCTGCTCATCGTCGGCGATGGGCCGATGCGCGAGCGGATCGAGAGCGAGTGCGCCGGCGAGGGCGATTCGATCGTCCTTGCCGGCGCCGTCTCGCCCGAGCGAGTGCCGGGGCTGCTCGCCTCGATGGATATCGCGGTCGCTCCCTATCCCGCGATGGATTCCTTCTACTTCTCGCCGCTGAAGCTTTATGAATACATGGCGGCCGGGGTAGCGATCGTGGCCAGCGCAGCCGGGCAGGTCCGCGAGGTCATCGACGAGGGGCGGACGGGGCTGCTCTATGCACCCGACGACAGCGACGCGCTCGCTGCGGCACTGCGTCGGCTGGTTGCGGATGCAACGCTCCGCCAGCAACTCGGCAAGAACGCCCGGACGGTCGCTGTCTGCGAGCACCAGTGGCAGCATGTCGTCGATCGCATTTTCGATCATGCCGAGCAGTGCCGGAGGGCTGCGGTGTGAGCGACTCCCAGGCTCCAAACTCGGCGCACATCGGTACCCGTGCGGTTTTCAAGCGGTTTTGGCCGTATATGCGCAGGCGATGGGCCCTGATCTCCGGCTCCGGGGCGGCAATGTTCTTGGAGATCGGGCTTCGGCTGCTCGAACCCTGGCCGCTCAAGTTCATCTTTGATGCCGCGCTGCACGAAACAGGCACGAACTCAACAGGCGTGGGGTTCCTTGACAAACTGGCTCCGGGCACGATGCTCACGCTCTGCGCGGTGGCGCTGGTGGTGATCGTCGCGGCCCGGGCCGGTGCGTCATATCTTCGCCGGGTGGGCTTTGCGCTGGCGGGCAATATCGTCTTGACCGAAGTCCGGGCTGATCTTTTCGCCCATATCCAAAGACTTTCGCTCACCTTCCACAGCAAACGACGAACCGGCGACCTTGCCACCCGACTCACCAGCGACATCGGCAGGCTCCAAGAGATCGTCTCGACGGCCGTGCTGCCCTTGATCGCCCACATCCTGACGGTGCTCGGCGTCGCCATCATCATGCTCATCATCGAATGGCGGCTGGCGTTGGTCGCCTTTGCGGTGTTGCCGCTCTTTTGGCTCTCCACACAACGCATCGGCAAAAAAATCCGCAACACCGCCCGCAAAGAACGCGAACGCCACGGCGAAATGGGCGCCATCGCCACCGAGGCCCTCGGCTCGATCAGCGTCGTCCAGTCGCTCGGCGGCGAAGATACGCACAACAAACGGTTCGGCGCACGCAACCTCTCGAGCCTCAAAGAGGGCGTCAAGGGCAAACGGCTGGCAGCCCAACTCCTCGGCACCGCCGACATCTTCATCGCCCTGGGCACCGCCATCATGCTCTGGTACGGGGCTCGGCTCGTGATGCAGGGCGAGTTGCAAGTCACCACGCTCCTGGTCTTTTTCTTTTATCACAAAAACATGACGCGCCCGATCCGCAATGTCGCCAAATACTCGGGCCGTACGGCCAAAGCGCTCGCCTCGGCCGAGCGCATCGTCGAACTGCTCGACACCGCCCCGACGCTTAAGGAATCGCCCAACGCGGTCGAAGCGCCCCGCACAATCGAACGCCTCGCCTTCGAGCACCTTCGCTTCGGCTATGAGCCGGGCACCCTTGCCCTCGACGACTTCACGCTCGAGGCCAAGGTCGGCACCGTCACCGCGCTGGTCGGCCCCTCGGGGGCGGGCAAGTCGACACTGATGAACCTGCTGCTTCGGCTCTATGACCCGGACTCGGGGCGGATCACCATCGACAGCCGGGATATTCACGATTTCACGATCAACTCCTGGCGGCGTCGAATCGCTGTCGTGCCGCAGGAAACCACGCTCTTTGCCGGCACGATCCGCGAAAATATCAGCTTCGGGCAGAGTGATATTTCCGAGGAACGGGTCGTCGAGGCTGCAAAGCTCGCGTGTGCCGATGAGTTCATCATGCGGATGCCCGAGGGCTACGACACCCTGATCGGCGAGCGGGGCAACACCCTGAGCGAGGGCCAACGCCAACGGCTGGCGATCGCCCGGGCGGCTGTCCGCGAGGCACCGATTCTCATACTCGATGAGCCGACCGCGAGCCTGGACAACGAGAACACCGAGCTGATCTGCCGGGCGATTCGCAACCTCGCCCGGAACCGCATCTGCTTTGTCATCAGTCACGATCTTCGGACGATCATCGATGCCGACCAGATCGTCTGCCTCAATCGCGGCCGGATTGCCGAGCATGGCAGCCACGACTCGCTGCTCGCCCGAGATGGCGAGTACGCCAAGCTGTATCGGTTGCAAACGGGCGACCGGCAAGAATGCGAGGTGGTCGATGCTTGATCGTGCTGACGCCATCGTGATCGAGCGTGATGCCCACTTGCCGGGGTTGCGGACGCTGCTGGATACGGAGGCATTCTGCGCGACGCTCCAGCGACTCTGCCCAGACCGCGATATCCGCGCAGCCACCGCCCGCTATGTGCGATACAAGCCGCAGACGAGCTGCCTGGTCGCCTACGAGGTCGCAGTCGGCCGCGAGTCGATCGGCGTCTATGCGCGGTGCCATGCCGAGGATCAGCTCGTCAAGGTCACCAACGCCCGCCTGCGCATGGAAGTCCGCAGCACGCTCGGCCCGGGCCTGCTGACCGATCCGCACGCGGGGATCGCTGTCTTTGCCTATCCGAACGATTACGAGATCAAGTCGCTGCGCAAGCTCTTTGAGGGGGATCGCACGCCACCCCGGCTGCGACGGATGCTCCCCGCCCATCCCCACCTGCACGCAACGACACCCACACCATTGCGATACAAACCCGAACGGCGGTTTGTCGGCAAGTTTGCGAGCGAAGAAGGCCCGGCGGCGGTGCTTCGGCTCTATCCCGAGCCGATGTTTGCCGGGGTCCGCGAGAAAGCGTGGGCCTTCAAAGACAGCGGCCAGCTGCAAGTGCCACGGGTGATCGGCGACTCGGCACGGTATAGCGCCCTGGCGCACGAGTGGATCGAAGGGCAGCCGCTCGTCGAGATCCTGACCGCACCTGCCAACGCCGCCCCGGTGCTCGGCCGTGTTGCCTCTGCCCTGACAGAACTCCACCGCCAACGCCCCCGGCTCTCCTCGATGTATTCCGCAAGCGACTACTGCCGAAGCCTGGAGAGCGCCTGCGCAGCTGTCGGCGTGCTCGATGACACCCTCGGCCAGCGGGCTCGCGAACTCCTCGAAGCGGTACAGCCCCTCGTGCTCGAAAGACCCTGGCGGTCGCAGGCGGTCCATGGCGACTTCACCGCCGACCAAGTCCTCGTGCAAAACGACCGGGTCGCTGTGCTCGATTACGACCGCGCAGCCTATGGCGATCCGGTGATGGATGTCGGGGCCTTTGCTGCCGGCCTGATTTCGCTTTCGCTTCATGGGCAACTGCCGATGTCCCGTGCGGTCGCGATGGCGGGCGAGTTTGCAGCAGCCTACTGGCAGGCCGCGGGCTTTGAAGATGTCGCGGGCGCGCGAACCCTGACCGCCGGCTCGCTCCTGATGATGGCCCCCGAGCCCTTCCGCCACCGTCACCCCGAGTGGCCGAGGGCGATCGCAGCCCTGCTGGAGAGTGCCGACCGCGTGCTGGTGCAGGAGGCGATCGATGCTTGATACGCTTGCCACCATCTCGGCCGCGGCGTCCAGCACCTCGGCTGCGATTGCCTTCCCGCTCTCGCTCCGCCGGGCATGGCCTCGGGACACCTCGCGGCTGGGCGTGCAGTATGTCGATGCTGCGGGGCACACCATCCCCGGGCAGTGGCACGCCGACACCGCCGAGACCCGCTCGCTGTTTCGCAAGCTCACCAGGCAGGGGCACAGTGCCCTGCTTGCTGAGGCGGGCGAGTCGCTCGTGGTCTTGCAGCCGGGGGGTGCTGAGAACAAACTGCCCGCGCTCGCTGCACTGCTTGCGCGCAGGGGGGCGGTCCTCGTCACCCATCGCCCCGGTCGGCGGGCGGTGGTGCAGCTTGCGGCTGCTGAGGGTGTCCGGTTTGCCAAGGCCCTTCGGCCGTCGCGTGCGGGGCGTGTGCTGCGGGCCAACCGCTTTGTGGAAGTCCTTGCTGATCGGGCGTTCGGGGTGGCTGTGATCGAGGAAGCCGACGAAGCCGAGGGGCTCTTGACGATGCGCTCGCTGCCGGGAAGAAACCTTCATGCCCTCGCCCGCGACGATGCCGAGGCGTTTGTCGAGGGGTGCCGGGCAGCCGGCCGGGCGTTGCGTTCGCTGCATGTGCCGGCGCCGGCGTGGCTGCCGGTGCATGATGCACAAGCCGAGATCGCCATGCTGCAAGAACGGCTGGCGAGTGTCGAGCGGTTTGTGCCGGAGTTGCACAGCGCCATCGCGCAGGCCTTCAGCCTGGTGG
>UOGK01000504.1_pt1 | contig 9206 bp, 10 predicted proteins | sample 1989001 | NCBI WGS metagenome assembly UOGK01 (sample SAMEA4712195, study PRJEB27164) | hydrothermal vent metagenome | biome: marine basaltic hydrothermal vent biome; feature: marine hydrothermal vent; material: mineral | place: Pacific Ocean | collected 2011-06-14/2011-07-23 | depth 1719 m | reverse complement strand
GGTCGAGGTGCAGCTCCGTGAGGTGCTCAGCCTCGTGGCGGCCCCGGCGACCCTGATCGTGCGTATCCATCCGGACGATGAAGAGCTTGTACGCGATGTTGTCCCCAGGCTGCGCGAGAAGTTTGTCGGCGGGATTCACATGCGGCTCCAGACCGATTCGACCGTCTCGCGCGGGTCGTGTGCCGTGCGCACACTCGGCGGGTCGTCGATCGATGCGACAGTCGAGACACAACTTGACCGTATCGTGCGAGACTTGCTGCCTGACCGTGAGGCCGAGCAGGGGGCCGAGCGCGAGGCCGACGGGGTGGGGGGGGATGTGTGAGCCTGTTTGCATCCGAGTTGGAGATTGTGCGCAGGGCGCTCCCCCAGCGGGTGTGCGGCGTGGTGGCGGCGATCCGCGGGCTGACGGTGCTGGTGGAGTCGTTGCCGTTGCCGATCGGGTCGCTGGTTTCGGTTGAGCCGGGGCGTGGTGGCGGGGTGTCGATGCTTGGTGAGGTGGTTGGTTTTTCGAGTGACCAGGCGGTGGTGATGCTGTTTGGGCAGTCGATGGGGCTCAGTGCCGGCGATCGTGTCGTTGGAGAGCAGATCTCGCAGAGCGTGGGGGTGAGTCGGCTGATGCTCGGGCGGTGTGTTGATGGGCTGGGTCGGCCGATTGATGGGCTCGGGCCGATCGCTGAGCGCGAGCCCAGGGCGATCAACCCCGAGCCGATCAGGGCGTTGCGGCGTCGGCCGATCCGCGAGGCGTTGGTCACTGGTGTGCGCGCAATCGACATGATGACCACCCTCGGTCGCGGGCAACGGCTCGGGATATTCGCTGGGCCTGGCGTGGGAAAGAGTTCGCTGCTTGGGCAGATCGCCCGCGACACCGAGGCGGATGTGAATGTGATCGCGTTGGTCGGCGAGCGCGGCCGCGAGGCAAGGGACTTTCTCGAAGATGCCCTGGGGGAGGAGGGATTGCAGCGGTCGGTGGTCGTGATTGCGACGGGGGATGAGTCGCCGCTTTTGCGGGTGCGTGCGGCGAAGGTCGCGTGTACGGTGGCGGAATATTTCCGCGATCAGGGCCGGGATGTGCTCTTGATGATGGATTCGGTGACGCGGTTTGCCCATGCGCAGCGGCAGATCGGGCTGAGTATCGGCGAGCCGCCGGCGACGAAGGGGTATACGCCGAGCGTCTTTGCGCAGCTGCCCCTTTTGCTCGAACGGGCGGGGGCGATTGAGCCTGATGCCGATGGTCGGGGCGGGGGGACGGTGACGGGGTTGTACACGATTCTTGTCGAGGGGGATGATCTGACGGGCGATCCGATCTCGGATGCGGCGCGGGGGATTCTCGATGGGCATGTGATTTTGAGCCGAAAGCTTGCCCAAGCCGGGCACTTCCCGGCGATCGATGTGCTCGATTCGGTCAGCCGAGTCGCGGATGATGTAACGGGGGCGGCCCAGGTGGCGGCGCGTCGGCAGTTGGTTCGCTTGCTCGCCAAGTATCGGGAGATCGAGGAGCTGGTGCAGATCGGGGCATATGCGCGCGGGTCTGACCCGGATGCCGATGTGGCGATCGAGTTTCATGAGGAGATCAACAACCTGCTCCGGCAGGGGCGCGAGGAGCGCGAGCCGTTTGCGAGTGCGGGGGAGCGGATGCTGGATATTGCGGTGCGTGCCGGGGCGATGCTCGATCGGACGGGCACGCAAAGAATGGGCGGGGCGACGCCCCCGTCGGGGGGCCGAAAGGCCGGGTAAGGGAGCGGTATGGCGAAGTTTATCTTTGAGTTGAAAGTGTTGCTTGCGCAGCGCCGCCGAGAGGAGCAGGAGCGGATGAAGGCGGTCGCGGAGATCGAGCGTGAGCGGGTCGAGATCGAACAGTCGGCGTTGCGTCTGGCAGCCGAGATGCGTGCCGAGCGCGAGGTGCTTCGGCAAGAACTCGAAGGAAAGACGAGCGTGGACCTCGGGAGCGTGCGCCAGCAGGCCAATGCGTCGCTTCATGGCATCCGCAAGACGCACGAGCTGGCGTTGCAAGGGGCTGCGACGGTTACGAAGCTCGAAGCGGTGCGGCGGGAGTTGCTCGAAGCGACAACCCGGCGGCGGGCGGTCGAGCTGTTGCGCGATCGGCGGTTCGAGGCGTGGCTGGCTGCCGAGCGAGCCAAGGAAGCCCGGGAGGTCGATGAACTGGTGACCGCGAGGTTCGGGAAATCGACCGCGCATGACGGAGCACAGCCATGAAGCGGGTCTTGACATGTCGCGGGCTGGAAAGCCCGCCCCCCTGGTGTCCACATGATGGAGCACAGCCATGAAGCGGATTTTGACAGCGTTTTCGGTGCTGGCGATTATCAATCTGCTGGGGATCGTCGGGGCGGTCGGCTGGCTTGCTGCGACCCAGCGGCTCAGCACCGAGCGCATCGAGGCGGTGCGGGAGATCCTCCACGAGCCCGTGCCGGTGGAACTGGCAAGGCTCGAAGCCGAGCAGAAGGCCGCCGAGGCCGAGGCGGGCCCGATCGAGGAGCCGTTGCCCGAGACGCCGCCTTTGGGGGCCGATGAGCTTGTCTCGTTGCAGCAGGAGGAGGCGAGGGCTGAGGAGTTTCGTGTGCAACGGCGGGAGCGCGAGAACGCGAGCCTGGCCATGACCACAACGCTCGAACTGCGTCGGCTCGACAAAGAGCGCGAGGAGTTTGAGGCCGAGCGGGACCGGTTCGAGCGCCAGCAGGCCAACATCGCAGCCCTGCGCGGCGATCAGCAGTTTCAGGCGGCACTGTCTGTGCTTGTCGCGGTGAAGCCGGCCGATGCCAAGGCGATGCTCCAGGAGATCATCGACGGCCGGGCCGGGGCGATCGGCGTGGGGGATGCGCCGGGCATGAGCGGGCAGGACCGGGCGGTGGCCTACCTTGATTCGATGGACGAACGGATTCGGGGGAAGGTGATGGCCGAGTTTGTGAAGGATTCGCCGACACTGGCAGCCGATTTGCTTGAACGCCTCCGGACCTTCGGCCTTTTGGCTGATGCGTCCGGAGAGACCATGCCTTGACGAGTGTCCAGACGACGACAACCCAGCCTGCGGTGCCGACTGTCGAGTTGAAGGACCGCCGCGAGCGGGTGCCTGAGGGTGCCGATTTTGGTGATCTCTTTGCGCTCTTTGCGCAGAACTCGTCACGCGGGGCAGCCCGGAATGGTTCGCTTTCGTTGCAGGTTGGGTCGGCAGGTGGCGGTCGGTCGGGTTGGAGTGATGCGCAGCAGTTGCGGCAGGGGCAGGCCGATGGTGCGCCTGGGGGGCCGGGTTTGCGCGAGCAGTCACGACTTGTCGAGGGGAAGGGCAGTGAGCGGTTGAGCGATCGGCTCGCTCGCGCAGCACGAGATCGTGGTGTGGCGGATCGATCGGATCAACGGATCGGCGATCGGGCAAGCCCCTCGCAGGATGCCGGGGCGAGCACGACTGATCGTGTTGGGAGCCGAGCGGGGGCGTCGGCTTCGGGACAAACTGTAAGTGCAAAGAGTGACGCCAGCGGGGCTGCGGGCGCGGAGACAGGCTCGCAGGTTGAGGGCAACCCGGCGGGTGTTGTGGCAAGTGGGGGGGCGGCACAGGTTCGGAGTGCGCAGGGGGCAGCAGCCGGCAACAACGCGGTTTCTTCGATAAATACAGGGTCAAATGCGGGTTCGTCGAGTCAGCAGGGGGCGAACGCTTCGATGTTGCTGGGTGGGCAGGCCGGGCAGACCAGGATGAAGGCGGGGGCGAGCCAGCGCAGCGAGCAAGCCCCGGCACCAACGCCGAAAGAGACCGCTGCTTTCAAAGCACAGCTTGCCCGGGGGCTCGGGGCAGCACTGCGTTCAGGTCGGGGGGAAGTCACGCTTCGGCTTCGCCCGACCACGCTGGGCGAGTTGCAAGTGCGGGTGCAGATCAAGGACTCGATCGTTGAAGCGCAGATTCGTCCTTCGACCATCGAGGCACACCGATTGCTGACACAGAGTGTTGATGCACTCCGCCATTCGTTCGAGGCACGAGGCCTGCAGGTTGGACGCATCGAGATCGAGCAGCCACCGGCGAGCAAGGAAGGCTCGGGTGGCGCGACCCATCAGGGACATCCGGGCGGCCAGGATGGCCAGTTCGGGATGGGACGAGAGAGTGATGGACACCTGTCGAAGGATTCGACAGCGGCGCGTGCAGCGAGACTTGCCGGAGGCAGCGACTCGCAGCACGCCGAGGCAGAAGAGGTGGTGATGTCCGACGGGTATGGAAGCCCGGGCATCGTCTATAGCGTGACGGACGGAGCCGCACGCATCGTGATGATTGACGCGCTGGCGTGACGGAGCACGCGGCGCGACCGTAATCCGGAGACCGGCTGTGAACACAGTCGATGGTATCGGCGCGTCCACGCCTCGCGTGGACAGCGGCATCAATGGACTCTCGTCTGAGGAGTTCTTTCAACTCATCTTTGCCGAGATGTCCAACCAGGACCCGCTCAAGCCCAACGACACCAGTGCGCTGCTTGATCAGATCGCTAACATCCGCTCGATCGAGTCCGATGTGGATTTGGTCGACAAGTTGGGTGAGCTGGTCGGGCAGAACGAGATGGCGGCCGGCGCAGGGCTCATCGGGCGGCTCGTCAGCGGGCTGAGCGAGGCGAGCGAGCGCGTCACGGGGATCGTGAACTCCGTCTCGCGGACCGAGGAGGGCGTGGTGCTCAACCTCGACGGCGGGATGCGTGTGCCGATGGGTGATGTGGACCGTGTGCTCGAGGGCGGGCAGGACGATGAGGCCGACTCATGATTCCCTCGCCGATGGATTTGCTGCGGGTGCTGGGGTCGGGGTTGCGGCCTGATGGCAGCGCGGCCGTCACACAGCCCAAGAGCGTGAAGGACTTTGCAGCGATGCTCGCCCAGGCGCGGGATGGCGGCTTGGAGACAGGGCTGCCGGTTACGGTCGCGGAGGGTTCGGGGGTCGAACTCGACGCGGCGCAGCTGGAACGGCTGGGGCGGGTGGTTGATCGTGCGCACGCCGAGGGCGCAACGCGGATCGCTGTGATGATGGACGGCGCAACCTTCGATGTAGATGTGCTCTCGCGGCGGGTGCTGGGTGAGGCCGACCTTTCAGAGGGTCGCGTGCTGACGGGGATCGACGGGTTCGTTCGGCTCGGCGATGGGGAGGATGAGTTACAACCCATGCTCCCGATGCCGAATGCGGGGGCGGTCGATGCATCGCTCTTGAAGTTGCTTTCGGGTGGAACACAGGACGCGGCCTGAAGCCGAGGGAGTGAGAGAAAATGGGCTCGACGACTGCGCTCCTGACAGGGCTGACCGGACTCAACGCCAACTCGCGGAATCTTGAGGTCATCGGCAACAATATCGCCAATGTCAACACGACCGCCTTTAAGAACTCGCGGATGCTCTTTAGCACCGCCATGCAACGCACGCTCGATATCGGCTCGATCCCCGACGCGGATACCGGCGGGACCAACCCGATGCAGATCGGGCTTGGGGTCAATGTTGCGGGGACACAGCGGGACTTTTCGCAGGGAGCATTCGAAACCACCGGCGATGGACGCGACCTGGCGATCGATGGGCAGGGGTTCTTCGTCGTGCAGCGGGGTGAGGATCGGCTCTATACACGAGCCGGGGCCTTTCGGCAGGACGCCGAGGGCAACCTCGTCACGATCGATGGCGACATCGTGCTCGGGTATGCCGCCGATGCCGACTACAACATCATCGACGGCGTGCTCGGTGAACTGACGATCCCGCTCGGAGCAAGAGCGATCGCCCAGGCGACCGAGAATGTGCGTGTCGTGGGCAACCTGAACGCGGCGGGCGATCTGCCGGGGGGTGGTTCGGTCATCACCCTCGGCGCGACAAGCCTGACGGGGTTCAGCGTGATGGCCGGGGCGAGCAACCCGCCGGAAGGGGACAACCTGATCGAGGCCGACAGCCTGCTCGTCGAGATCGAAGACCCGATCGCAGCGGGGAGTGCGATGTTCAGCGAGGGGCAGCTGCTCCAGATCAATGGCGCACGCAAAGGTGGGGCGACACTCCCGGTCGCCGAGCTGACGATCGCGGCCGACACCACGATCGAGGATCTGGTGGCGTTCTTCAATGAAGCGCTCGGGCTGCACGCGACGGGCACCGCCAACCCCGACGGCCGCACGCCGGGAGCGGTGGCGATCTCGCTCACGGGGGCGATCTCGATTGTCGGGAATGTGGGTGAGGTCAATGATCTCGATTTGCCGAGCAGTGCGTTTCGGCTGTTGAATGCCGATGGGTCGGTGGACAGGTTGCCGTTTGTGTCGAGCGAATCGCAGGCGGCCTCCGGCGAGAGCGTGCGGTCCACCTTCATCGTTTACGACTCGCTCGGGCAGGATGTCGCGGTCGATATCTCGTTTGCCATCGAGAGCAAGGGCGACACGGGCACGACTTGGCGGTACTTCCTTGAGTCGGCCGCCGATTCGGACCTCGATCTTCGGCTGGGGACGGGTACGGTGAGCTTTGATACCTCGGGGCTCTTGCTCACCGACACGCCGGTGACAGTGACGCTCGATCGCGCGGGCACAGGAGCAGCGACACCGATGACTTTCGCGGTTGATTTTGCCGAGGGGGGCGAGCAGTTGACCTCGCTTGTCGATGCTCCTTCCTCGATCGCCTCGACCTACCGCGATGGCAGGCCGAGCGGCACGCTGGAAGACTTCGGGATCGATCGCGAGGGGCTCATCACGGGCGTCTTCAGCAACGGGCTGACCCGCAGCCTCGGGCGGGTGGTGCTTGCCAAGTTTGCCAATAACGGCGGGCTGATCGAGATGGGGTCGAACCTGTTCCGTTCCGGCCCGAACAGCGGCGAAGCGGCGGTGGTGGTGCCGACGACCTTCGGGACCGGCTCGATCGTCGCCGGGGCGCTCGAGCAGGCGAATGTCGATATCGGGCAAGAGTTTATCAAGATGATCATGTCGTCCACGGGCTACTCGGCCTCGAGCCGGGTGGTGCAGACGGCCGACGAACTGCTCCAGCAGTTGATGGTGCTGGCGCGGTGAGTGTGGCGACCCGATAACACCGAGATGAGATGCTGATGGAAAGTACGGGAGGTTTGCGGTGATCACACTCCACCGACTCAACGACAAGCCGTTCATCCTGAATGCCGAGTTGATTCGGACGATCGAGGAGAACCCCGACACGGTTATCACACTCATCTCCGGCGACCATATTGTCGTCAAGGAAGAGATGCGCGAGGTCGTCGAGCGAACGATCGACTACGGCAGGCTGCTCCGTCGCCTGATCCCCCCAGCCTGACCCGCCTACCCCAGACCGAACGGTCCCCGTCAAGTTGGGATCGGGGGCTTCCGATGTTGCAGTCGGAGGCCCGGCGCAAGGGCTGCGCTCGGCATGGAGGCCGCAGGGGTGGATATAGGTACGATCATTGGGCTTGTGTTCGCGGTGGGAGCCGTGCTGACCGGGATCTTTCTCGGCGGTGGCAGCATCGGAGCGCTCTTTGATGTCACCTCCGTCTTTGTCGTTCTCTTCGGGACGATCGGGGCGACGATCCTCGCCTACCCGCTTGGGCGGATCTTGAGCATCCACAAGATTTTTATGAAGGCCCTCTTTGTCAAGCCGATCGATACCAGCGAGGTGATTACTGATCTCGTGCGGTTTGCCGAGATCGCCCGCCGCGAGGGGATCCTGGCCCTTGAGAACCATGTCGAAGAGATGAAGGACGAGTTCATCGTTCGTGGCGTCAAGATGGCGGTGGACGGGACCGATCCCGAACTCATCCAGCAGATCATGGAAACCGAACTCGACGCCCTCCAGGACCGCCACGCTCAGGGCAAGGGCATCCTCGACACGATCAGCAAGTATGCCCCGGCGTTCGGCATGATCGGCACACTCCTCGGCCTGATCTTCATGCTCAGCAATATGGATGACCCCAGCGCCATCGGCCCGGGTATGGCGGTCGCGCTCATCACGACGCTCTACGGTGCCATGCTTTCCAACATCGTCTCCGGCCCGATCTCGGATCGGCTCGCTGCACGAAACATCGAAGAAGTGCTCGTCAAGACGGTGATTGCTGCCGGGGTCATGTCGATCCAGTCGGGTGATAACCCCCGCGTCGTCGAGAGCAAGCTCCTGACCTATCTCCCCCCGGCCCAGCGGACGGCCTTCGAGGAGAAAGCGGAGGCAGCCTAGCGGCTGGATGTACCATGGCAAAGCGCAAGCCACCTCCTAAAGACAGTGTGCCCGAATGGGTCGTGACCTATGGCGACCTCATGTCGCTGTTGCTTTGCTTCTTCATCCTGCTCGCGGCCTTTAGCGAACTGAAAAAGCCCAAGGAGTATCAAGAGGTTCTCGACGCCATCAAGGAAGCCTTCGGCGTCGATGGCGGGGACTCGCGCATCCAAGACATGCTCGACCTTGCCAGCTCACCCAACAGCAACCCCGACGGCCGACGCCAGAAAGTCGATACGCAGAAGTCAAAATCGGACACCAACGACAAGTCAACCGTCGGCGTCGATCAGACCACCTCGACACTCTTTGACGGCCGAAAGTGGACCATCGGCAAGCCCCTGCCCTTTGGGGCTTCGGAGATCGAGCTGACCGACGAGAACAAAGAGATTCTCCGAGACATCATCGCCCCGCGGATCCACGGCAGCGACAAGATGTTTCTTGTGCTCGGGCACTCCTGGGGGCCGGACGACCGCACCGGGGGGCTCGACTTTGTCGATCTTGCCTACAAACGGGCACGGGCCGTCCAGGATTACTTGATCGAGGAGTGCGAGGTGGAGCGGAACGCCCTCTCGTTGTGGGTCGCCGGGGCAACCCAGCCGCTCAAGCTCGGGACACTCGCCGAGCAGGGCACGACCAATCGGCGTGTCGAGGTCTTTATGACTGATACGCCTCTGTCTGAGCTTCATCCCGATGCTGCGGGCACCGGGAGGGGCGGATGAACTGTCGAACGCTGAACCTGCAACGCCGACCAGCGAGGATGCACCATGGCTGATGAGAAACCAGACAAAGACGCCACCGACGAGGAGCAGAAGAAGAAGTCTCCTATGCTGACGCTGGCGATCGTGGCCGTGGTCATGGTGCTCGAGGCTGTCGCGGCGGTCGGGTTCATCATGTTTTCGGGCAGCGGGACAGCCGACGCCACCGCCAACACCATCGAGGGTGAGGAGCTGGCCGAGCAGGAGAAGACCATCGAGATCGCTCTGGTGGATGGCCGATTCCAGAACCACACCTCGGGTAACGCCTGG
>UOGK01000285.1_pt1 | contig 9229 bp, 8 predicted proteins | sample 1989001 | NCBI WGS metagenome assembly UOGK01 (sample SAMEA4712195, study PRJEB27164) | hydrothermal vent metagenome | biome: marine basaltic hydrothermal vent biome; feature: marine hydrothermal vent; material: mineral | place: Pacific Ocean | collected 2011-06-14/2011-07-23 | depth 1719 m | reverse complement strand
TGCGCCGAGAGCAGCCTTCTCGCTCATCGAGCTCCTCGTTGTCCTGGCCGTCCTGGCCACCATCCTCAGCCTGCTCCTGCCGGCACTCTCTCGCAGCATGGGGATGGCCAGACAGTTCAAGTGCCAGGTTTCGCTCCGCAGCATCGGGTTTGACTTTGGCGTCTTTGCCGACGACACGCTCCACGGCGATCGGGGGGCGGACGAACGGCTCTCCCCCCGGTTCAAGCTCGAAACCTTCCAGGAATCCCAGTACGGGCTCGATGAGTTCTGGCGTTGGGGCGAGATGAACAACACCTACACCTTCCCCGACGCCGACCAGAACGACCCGATGCGGTGTGCGGAGATTGACGGCTTCGTGACGCTCCGCCGGGGTGTGCCTTGTCGAAACAACGCGATCACCCCGACAGAGAATGTCTCGTACACCTTCAACGGCCGGCTCGACCGGGCCCCGCGGGGTTCGAGCAATCGGTGGATGCAGGTGACGCTCACGCCGATGAGTGCTTCTGAGCCCATGGTGCCCCTCGCGTGGGATGTCGACGGCCGGCTCGCAGCCAAGCGGGGGGTCTCTCCCGTTTTCTCTGCCCCCGGGCTCGACGCAACAACCGGGCCGTTTGCCAATGACGCCCTCTGGTTCCCCTCCTTCCGCCACAACGGGGCGACCAATGTCCTCCTGACCGATCAGTCTGTCAAGTCCTCGACCGACCCACTCGGCGAGAGCAGTTGGCGTTGGGACTATCTCCCCCGTTGATGGTGTCGGATGCTCTCATCATGCCCTGTGCTGGCTGGTGAGAAACCGGGCTACGCTCCTGCCATGTCTCTTCACGCCCGATTCCTGGTCCTTCTTGGTGTCCTGGGCGTTGCGGTTCTTGCGAGTATTCTGGTCACGGTCTGGTCGGTTCGGCTGCTCGATCGGGAGCAACGCCGCCCGGCTGAGCAGATCGGCCTGGTGCTGGGGACGCTCAACGAGGTCAAGCGCACGCTGTGGGACCAGGCGGGCGAGATCGGCTTCTTTGTCCATCCCGACAAGATCGAAACCCTCCAGCCGGGCGAAGATCGGGTCTTTACGCCCGAGGAGATCGAGCGGTATCGCATGCTTGGTGCGCGGGCATTATCCCGGCTTGCCTCGCTGGATGAAGTCGAGGCTTCGCTCGTCCGGGCGGGGGTCAATACCGCGACGAACCTGCGGGTGCGCATCGAGCGGGTCAACGAGATGGGCGAGCGGTACATGCTCGGCGAGGTGCCCGAGGAGCGAGAGGCGGCCAGGGTTGCTGCGATGGATGGGCTGTATTACTTGCATGAGTTTCTCGGCCGGCTCGAGGCTCGACTCCTCGATGAGGCCCAGCTCTCGGTGGACTATGCCGGGCGTGTCCAGCGCCGCCTCATGACGACGCTTGCGGCCTCGGTGCTTTCGGTGCTGCTCACCCTCGCGACGGCTGCGTGGCTCTTTCGGCGATGGGTCATCCTCCGGATCGACCAGCTCCGCATCGCTGCAGAGCGGATCGGGAGCGGGGACTTTGCGCACCGCGTCGAGGTCCACGGCGACGATGAGCTCGACCGCGTCGGGCGGCAGCTCAACGAGATGATGCACACCATCGTCACCATGCAGGCCGAACGCATCGAGCGGGAACGGCTCGCCGCAGTGGGGGAGATGGCCCGCCTGCTTGCGCACAATATCCGCAACCCGCTCGGCGGGATCCGTTCCCTTGCCGAGCTCTCGGAGCAGGAGTGCGCAGCCGATGATCCCGTCCGCGAGCACCAGAGGCGGATCATCCGCACAGTCGATCAGTTCATCCGGTGGCTCAACGATCTGCTGAGTATCTCGAATCCGCTCTCGGTCGAGCCGGCTCCCGAGGCGATCGGGCCTTGGATCGAAGGGCTGCTCGAATCGCACCGTCCGCTGGCCGAGACCCGGGGGGCCAGCCTCACGCTTGATCTTGCCGAGGCCCCCGAGACGGCCCATTTCGATCGCCGCCACCTCGAACACGCAGTCTCAGCACTCCTCACCAACGCCATCGAGGTTTCGCCCCAAGGCGGGGAGGTGCGGGTGACGATTGCCCGTGATGAGGCCCGGGGAGTATGGCGGCTGGCTGTTGCGGATGAGGGGCCGGGAATCCCCGAAGAGATCCTCGATTCGCTGTTCACACCCTATTTTACCACCAAGAGGGGTGGTACTGGCATCGGACTTGCACAAGCCAGGCGGATTGTGCAGCAACACGGCGGCCGGATTGGGGCCAAGAACCGCGGTACGGTCCAGTGTGCCGGCTCGGGAGCCGAATTCTTTCTGGAGTTGTCCTTGGAACCTGAAGCAAAAGAGGCCACAATCGGCCAATAGATGAGGCGGATAGTGGCCAAGATCCTACTACTCGAAGATGAAGAGACGCTCCGCTACGCGGTGGGCCGGGCTCTTGAGCGGGCTGGGCACGAGGTCGAGAGTTTCGACCGGACTGCCCCCGCAGCTGCCCACCTCCGGACCGAGCAGGTCCAGGCGGTGCTCACCGATGTCAACCTCGCGGAGGGGGACGACGGGATCGAGTTTGCCAAGGCGATCCGGGCGGAGGGGTTTGAGGGGCCGATCGTCGTGATGACCGGGTACGGCTCGATCGAGTCGGCAGTCGCCGCGATGAAGAGCGGGGTCGATGACTACCTCCAGAAACCCGTCGTGCTCGAAGAGTTGGTTTTGCTTCTCGACCGGCTGCTCGATACCCAGCGGATGAAGTCGCGGGTGCGGCTCTATGAGCGGCTCGAGCAGGTCCGGGCTGCGGAAAGCTCGATCCTGGGTGAGAGTGCAGCCTGGCAGCAGACGATGGAGCTTGCGCAGAAAATGGCGCTGGCCTCGATCCCGACGGGCCGGGCCGAGCCGGGCGAGGCCCTGCCGACGATCCTGCTTCTCGGCGAGACAGGCACCGGCAAAGGCGTGCTTGCTCGGTATATCCACGATTGTGCGCTCACCGAAGCCTCTACCCGAGAGCCATTCGTCCATGTGAACTGCACGGCTCTGCCGCCGACGCTGATCGAGTCGGAACTCTTCGGCCATGAGAAAGGGGCGTTCACCGACGCCAAGACCGCCCGCGAGGGGCTCTTTGAGATGGCGGACGGCGGAACGATCTTTCTTGATGAGATCGGGGATATGCCTTTGGCCTTGCAGACGAAGATTCTGACGGTGGTCGAGGAAGGCCGATACCGGCGGGTCGGGGGCTCGAAGGAACGCCGAGTTCGGGCGAGGATCATCGCAGCGACCAATATCGACATCGAACAGAGCGTCAAAGAGGGGGCCTTCCGCTCTGATCTCTACTACCGGCTCAGCGCGTTCACCGTTCGGATCCCTGCGCTGCGCGAGCGCGAGGGGGACGCGGTGCTCATCGCGGCCCAAAACCTGGCCCGCTTTGCCCGGCAGTTCGGGAGCGGCCCGCTCTCGCTGGCACCGGATGCTGAAGAGGCGATCAGGACGCACTCCTGGCCGGGCAATGTGCGGGAGCTGATCAACACGCTCCAGCGGGCGGCACTGCTCGCGTCGGGGGGGGAGATCACCGCGGTTGATCTGGGGTTGAAGGTGACGGCAGATCAGCATCATCCCACGACCGGTGAGTCAGCGCCCGGTGACGGCCGCCTCCGGTTCGACTTTGAGAGCGGCGAGCACACCGCCGACTCGGTGGAGCGGGAACTGATCGTGCAAGCCCTCGAATATACCGGTGGCAATGTGTCCCGTGCTGCCCGGCTGCTGCATATGCAGCGGAGCAGCCTGCGGTATCGGATCGAACGCTTTGACCTTGATGCACGGGTACGGGAGATTGCGCAGCGATGAATCGGCACCGACTGACACTTGCACTGGGCATACTTGTCGCTTTCTGCGGCACAGCCAAGGGTGATGATGATGACTGCGTGCTGTGGCTCGACAGTGCTGGGGATGCTGTGCTGCGTCGGACCGATCTGGGGAATGATGGTGCTGTCCATCCGCAGGGGGTGATGCCTGACATCCTCTCGATTTCGCTCTGCGGCTGGGTGGCGGTCGATCCGACCAACGACCCGTATACCGGGATGACAATCGAGGGTGAATCGGCGAGCCTCTTTCGGCTCGATATGACATTCGCCGGGTTGGTGAATCCTCCCGGGCGGGTTTTCGGGGGGAGCCCGGACCCGTTTGTCTTTGGGCCATCACCCCTTCTCGGCTTCCTCGATATTGATGTCGATGATGACGAGGAGACCGGCGGAGAACTTGGCAGCGACGCGGAGACCCGCTATCTCGCCAATATCGCCCGCTTTGGCAGGGTGCCGGAGGGGGATATCGAAGAGCGGGTCGCCCGTTCGCGGGATGATATTGACAACGATTTCTATACCGAACCCCAGTATGAGCGCACCGGCGCGGATTTCTCGCTTGTGCTCTGTGGGTGCTCGTTGCCGACCATTGTCAGCCAGGATGGCAACCAGGACAGTCTCTTCGACGCTGGAGAAACATGGATTCTTCAGGCGAGGTTTTTTGAGCGGTCGCGGGGGTATCTCGACGCGAGTGCGGTCTTTGGGGGGAGTGCCCCGGGGCTCTACGATCCGAATATCAATGTGCGGTTTTCTCACGATATCCAGACCGACACGACAACCGTGACTGTTGTCTGGGCCCTCGACATGGCGGGAGCTGCGCAACTGGCCGGGCAACCCGAGCAGCCGATCGATCTCAATGTTGCCAACCAGGCCAGCATCGTCGAGGCGCTGGCCGATATTATTCAGGGTGCCAATATCGGCGGGTTCTCCGGCCCCGGGTGGGACCTCGTGGAAGAGTGGGAAGGTGAAGATGCTGAAGATTCACTCGACCCGACCGAGTGGGAGATCACAGCACTCTTCGGCATGCCCTATCTCGATCCGGCTGAGGGGTTCTCTGTCTGGACCGATACCGCAGGCGATGAAACATTCGGGGATTTTGACGGCGATACATTGGTAACACCACTCGAGGAAGACCTCATCCGGCAGGCGGTGTACGCGGCGGACGGCACGAGCAGCGATGCCGACAGCGTGAAAGATGGCGTCTGGACCCTCCAGAACCCGGGATATAACTTCTCCCTGTTCGATGTCGATGGCGACATGATCGTGGACTATGCCGACATCGGCAGCCTCCGCGCACCGGGCGACTTCAACTGGGATGGGATCGTCAATACCCAGGACTTCATCGCCTATCTTGGTGCCTGGGTGGCTGGCGAGAGCACCGCCGATGTCACGCTCGACGAAGCCGTCAATACGCTCGACTTTGTTGCTTTCCTGAGTGCGTGGGGCGAGGGCTGACCCGGCAGGCAGATTTCTTTTCCTGCAGGGGGTTTTTACCTTGCTCAATCACGGATAATAGGATATCATTATCAATGATGTCCGGTTCAGCCGGGATGGGAGGCACAATGTTCTCAGTGACGGCCGAATATGCCCTGCGGGCGATGATTTATCTTGCTCTCCATACCGACAAGCCCGCCCCGGGGCGGCTCATCGCCGAGGGAACGGGCTCGCCGTCCAGATACCTCTCTCGTGTCTTGCGTGATCTGACCAATGCCGGGCTGTTGCGGGCGTATCGGGGGCCGACAGGCGGCTTTGAGCTCGCCCGCGATGCCTCGGAGATCAGCGTGCTCGATGTGGTCAATGTTGTTGATCCGATCCGCCGAATCGAGCGGTGTCCGCTCAATATCGAGTCTCATGGCAAGAACCTCTGCCGCCTGCACCAGCGGCTTGATGAGTCGATCGCGGTGCTCGAACGGGTGCTTGCGAACTCGCGGATCACGGACCTGATCGTGCCCTCGGCAGAGGGGTCCATGCCGTTGACGCCGACGAACTCCTGCCCCGTGGTGAGAACCGAGAGCCCACTCTGCGATTCAGAGTGAGGCAAGGTATCGCTGGATGACTTCGGCAGAAAGATCGGTGGTCCGGTTCTCCAAAAACCGGGCGGATCATCCATCCAGACTTTGCCGCCCGGCTCGGAGAGCCGGCCCCCCCGGCCCCCCCGGGGAGGCCCGGGGCTGCTCCGCTTGCCCCCGGTCTGGAGGGTTCTATAGTTGTGCTTCTCCGCCTTTCCGTCGGCGGGGGCCGGGGCCGCCATGAGGGCGGGCTCTCGGCGTTGTTGTCAAGATCAACCGGGCAGCCCCGCTGCCCACCACCCAAGCGCCCTTGTCGCGGGCCGCCGATGCTCGACTGCGAGTCTCGGGACGGTCGGTCTCCCGCCGGTGTCGCTGCCAGGAAGAGTCTCATGTCGAATACGCTTGTGCAGGATCTGATCGAGTCGGGCATCCACTTCGGCCAGCGGGCCAGCAACTGGAACCCGAAGATGCAGCCGTATATCTATACCAAACGGCAGGGCATCCACATCATCGATATCAAGGAGACGGTCAAGGGGCTGCTGCTCGCCAAGCGGCTGCTCGCCCGGACCGTCGCTGAGGGCAAGGATATTTGTTTCGTCGGGACCAAGCGGCAGGCGAAGGATGTCATCGTCGAGCGCGTCGGGGATGTCAAAATGCACTATGTCACCGAGCGGTGGCTGGGCGGGACGCTGACCAACTTCCGCACGATCCGCAGCCGACTCAAGCGGCTCGAAGAGCTCGAGGCGATCGAGGAGAAGGACAACTTCGCAAGCTACTCAAAGAAGATGGAAAGCCAGCTTCGGCGAGAGCTCCGCAAGATCAAGCGGAACCTCGATGGCATCCGGCGGATGGACAAGCTGCCCGGAGCCCTCGTCATTATCGATGTCCGGCACGAGACGACCGCCCTCAAAGAGGCCCGCAAGCTGGGGATCCCGACGCTCGCCCTCATCGACACCGACGGCAACCCGGATATGGTCGATCTGCCCATCCCCGGCAACGACGACTCCATGCGTTCGATCGATGTGATCCTGCGGGAGTTGTGCATGGCGATCGCCGAGGGCAAGCAGCAGCGTGAGGGTGCCGAGGCAGGCCAGGACGAGACCGGGCAGCAGGCCGGGGCTGGCGAAGAGACTCGCAAGCGGTCGAGCCGATCGCAGTATCGGGCCGACGACGCGACCCCCGCAGCCGAGGGTGGCGAGGACGACAAACCCGCCGCCGAGCCTGTGGCGACCAAGGCCGACTGACCTTATTGCGGCCGGGTGGACCGGCCGTATCGAGACAGATGAGTATGGTGACAGGTCGCCCGTCTGCCCGTGTCAGGGCTGCGGCGATCTCCATCGAGACGAACAACACACCGACCCCGAACGGGAGAACTCAGAGATGGCTGCGATCAACGCCAAAGATGTGATGAAGCTCAGAAACACGACCGGGCTTGCGATGATGGAGTGCAAGAAGGCGCTCACCGAGGCCGAGGGCGACTTCGAGAAGGCCGAGAACCTGCTCCGCCTCAAGCTCAAGGGCAAGATGGACTCGCGGACCGAGCGGGTGGCTGGCGAAGGGGCGATCGTGATCGCGACCAAGGGCGACTCGGTCGTGATGGTCGAGGTCCGGGCCGAGACCGACTTTACCGCCAAGAACGACCGCTTTGCCGCTGCGGTGCAGCAGATCGCCGAGATCGCCCTCGAAGGGCCCGACGGGTGCATCGAGCCGACCGAGGCGATGACCGCCCTGATCGATGATGTCCGCATCTCGACGGGCGAGAACTGCTCGATCGCCCGGGTCTGCAAGTTGACCAACGCTGGCGGGAGCTTCGGCTCGTATATCCACCATGACGGCAAGACAGCGGCACTCGTCGAGGTCGAGGGCGAGGCAAGCGTAGAAACACTGCGGGATGTCTGCATGCACATTGCTGCGGGCGTGCCGACGGTGCCCCTGGGCATCTCGCCGGACGATGTTCCCAAGGAGGCTGCCGAGAAAGAGAAGGCGTTCCGGATCCAGCAGGCGGTGGAGTCTGGCAAGCCCAAGGAGATCGCCGAGAAGATCGTCGAAGGCGGGATGCGGAAGTATTATGAAGAGGTCGCCCTCTCGTTGCAGCCCTTCGTCAAAGACCCGAGCAAGACGATCGCTGAGGTCGTCGGCTCGGGGGTGACGATCAAGGCGTTCCACCGCTGGATGGTCGGCGAAGAAACCAAGGCGTGCGAGTGCTGCAAGGGATAAAGCCCTCGTCGCCAGTTCTCGAAAGATCGCTCTGAAGGCAGCCTCTACGGGGGCTGCCTTTTTTTGGTAGGCTGGCTCCAGTTGCGAGTGTTGTCCTGTCCCGATTCAGCCGCGAGGAACTCCCGATGGTCTTCACGCCCCAGCCTGGCGAACAGTACACCGTCCGCCGAAAAATCTTCTCCTTTCTGGGTGCCTCGTTCCATGTCTATGACGACGAGGGCGGGGTGGTGGCCTTCTGTCGGCAGAAGGCGTTCCGGCTGCGGGAAGATATCCGGCTCTATACCGATGAATCCAAGACAGAAGAACTGCTGACGATGAAGACGCGGAGCGTGCTCGACTTCGGGGCGACTTACGACATCGCCCTGCCCAGCGGCGAGGTCATCGGGTCGCTGCGGCGGAAGGGGCTCCGCTCCCTGGTGCGAGATTCGTGGCTGATCTATGGCCCCGATGGGCAGGAGCTGGCGACACTTGAGGAAGAGTCGTCGATGCTGGCGATCCTCCGGCGGGTCCACGAGGTGTTTGCATTCTTGAGTCCGCAGAAGTTCGAGGTGGTCTCGCACGACGGGCAGCATATCGCCACCCTCCGCAGCCACTTCAACCCGTTCGTCTATCGGCTGGGGATTGCGATTCATGCTGACCACGAGGAGCTCGACGAGCTGATCGTGATCGCAGCCGGGTGCCTGATCGCGGCGATCGAGGGGCGGCAAGGGTGAGAGGGCAGAGCCGGGAACTCCGGGCTGTGGGACCGCCTTCCAGGCGGTGCGCACCGCCTGGAAGGCGGTCCCACGGCTAATTGTGGCAGGACCGAGAAAAAAGTTCTCCATTTCCTGGCACGGCCGAGAACCTGTGGCATATTGAGAGTGTCTTGTCTCTCTCTCCTCTGAAGACTCGACCACAGACGAAAGCCTGTAGTCGAGTTTTTTCTTTTTTGATCCCCAACAGCACGGCCCGGAGAGCCGTGCCACCAGGGCTCACACCACATGCTTGGGGTCGAAGGCGTCCTGCAGGGCATCGCTGAGGATGTTGAAGGCGTAGACCAGGATGAACATCAGGAGCGTCGCTGCGCCCAGTTCCCAGAAGACACCAAGCACGACATCCTCTTTGCTGTCGCGGATCATGATCCCCCAGCTCGGCTGCCCCTGCACGCCGAGGCCGAGGTAGCTGAGGATGACCTCGCCCTTGATCGCCGC
>UOGK01000021.1_pt1 | contig 9418 bp, 7 predicted proteins | sample 1989001 | NCBI WGS metagenome assembly UOGK01 (sample SAMEA4712195, study PRJEB27164) | hydrothermal vent metagenome | biome: marine basaltic hydrothermal vent biome; feature: marine hydrothermal vent; material: mineral | place: Pacific Ocean | collected 2011-06-14/2011-07-23 | depth 1719 m | reverse complement strand
CCCCGCTGACGAGGTGACAGCGAAGGTCAAGGAAGTCTGCACAGACGGCATGATGGCTGCCCGCCAGATCGTCGGCAAGCAGGAACGCAGCGAGGCGGTCGATGCCCTCCGCACCAAGCTGCTCGATGAGCACTTCCAGATCAATGAGTCGGGCACCTACGGCGAGTTTGCTGCCAGCACCAAGGCCCGCTCGCAAGCCAAGGACGCCTTCCGCACGCTGGAGAAGAAGGTCACTCGCAAACTGATCGTCGAGAAGCAGGCCCGCGCTGATGGCCGGGCACCCAAGGAGATCCGCGAGATCGAGTGCGAGGTCGGTATCTTCGAGCGCACCCACGGCTCGGCCTTCTTCCAGCGAGGCGAAACCCAGAGTCTCGTCTCCTGCACCCTCGGTACCGGGCGCGATGAGCAGATCGTCGATGGGCTCACCCCCGAATACTCCAAGAAGTTCACCCTCCACTACAACTTCCCGCCCTTCTGCACCGGTGAGGCCCGGCGGATCATGGGTCCGGGTCGGCGTGAGATCGGGCACGGTGCCCTTGCCGAGCGGTCGCTCATGGCGATTCTCCCAAGCCCCGAAGACTTCCCCTACACCGTCCGTATCGTCAGCGATATCACCGAGTCCAACGGCTCCTCCTCGATGGCCTCCGTCTGTGGCGGCTGCCTCGCGCTCATGGACGCGGGCGTGCCCATCCGTGGCACCGTCGCGGGCATCTCTGTCGGGCGATTCACCGATGAGAACGGCAAGAATGAAATCTTCGTCACCGATATCCTCGGCGAAGAAGACTTCTTCGGCGACATGGACTTCAAGGTCTCCGGCACCCGCGAGGGCATCACCGGCATCCAGCTCGACCTCAAAGCCCGGGGTGTCGATCTCAAGCAGATCGAGGTGATCTTCGAGCAGGCGCTCCAGGGTCGGCTCGAAATCATCGAGACCATGGAGAAGACCATCGCCGAGCCACGGGCGGATATCTCGCCTTATGCACCCAAGATGGTCACCCTCAAGATCACCGTCGATAAGATCGGCAAGCTCATCGGGCCGGGTGGCAAGATGATCCGCGCCCTGCAAGACAAGCACGGCGTCAACATCGATGTCGAGGACGACGGCACCGTCATGGTCTCGGCGACCAACGGCCCCTCGGTCGATGCCGCAGTCTCTGAGATCGAGGCCCTCTGCGAAGAGATCAAGGTCGGCACCATCTACGACGGCAAGGTCGTCTCGACCAAGGACTTCGGCGCATTCATCGAGCTCGCCCCCGGGACCGACGGCATGTGCCACATCTCCGAACTCGCTGACGGGTTCGTCAAGAATGTCGAGGACATTGTCAAGATCGGCGATGTCGTCAAGGTCAAGGTCATCATGGTGGATGAGCAGGGCCGCATCAAGCTCAGCCGCAAGCAGGCGATGGCCAAGTCTGAAGAGGAGACTGTGGAGGCCTGATCTTTTGACCCTCCGTCGGGCTCTGATCTGGCAGTTTGAGTAACAATACCTACTATCGCACCGGCCCTGGCACTCGTCAGGGCCGGTGTTCTTATAGGACGGCTCTTGACAGGGGAGTGGATTCTGGTAATCTGGAGTGTCCAGCCCACTCGGGTGCATGGTCGCTCGACCGGCAGGACAGCGGTCGCGTCGGTGTGTGGAGCCGGCGCGGGGTGTCCGCTCTTTCTGGCAGCGGGCGGCCGGTTCTGTGCCGGTCGTTGTTCCTCACGCTGCCGACAGTGTTCGGGGGTGTTTCGATGAGCAGCCAGGAACCTCATGCCCGGCTCGAAGGTGTCGAGGGTCTCGTCAAGTGGTTCGATCCCCGGAAGGGGTTCGGATTTCTCGTCGGCCCAGACGGCCAAGATATTTTTGTCCATTACTCCTGCATCGAGGGCGACGGATTCCGTGTGCTCAAAGATGGAGCAGCCGTCGTGTATGACGCGGAAGAGTCCGGCAAGGGCTGGAAGGCAACCCGGGTGCATCCGCCCGATCCGACGATCGTCGTGCCCGAGCGCCAGCACATCCGCTCGCCGAGGGTGTAGGGCGTGCTGCATCCAGGGCTTGGCATAAAGTAACCCGTGCTGGTTGTGCTGCACCATCTCGTGGCGGGGGTCGTTGTCGCTGCAACTCGCGGGGGGCGGGGGGGAAGTGCTGTCGATATGGGGTGGGTTGCGCCGATACTCGTGGGCTTTGCGATCGGCACCTTGCTGACGGCTGCGGTGACGACGGCGCTCGTCCGGCGGTATGTGAGCCGCCTGCGTGCTGCTGATGCACGGGCCAGGCGGGCCCGTCGGCTTGCCGAGCTCGGGTCGATGACGCGGGGGCTCGCCCACGAAATCAAAAACCCGCTCTCGACGATCGGGCTCAATGTCCAACTGCTCACCGAGGCGATCGAGGACCTCGCCCTTGAGGAGGAGGATCGCACGCCCTTGGTCCGGCGGCTGGGGTCGCTCGGTCGAGAGGCCGAGCGGTTGCGGGGCATCCTCACCGACTTTCTCGAATACGCTGGCGAGCTTCGGCTGGAACGCCGCGCCGCCGACCTCAACAGCGCGATCGATGAGCTGATCGACTTCTTCCTCCCCCAGGCCCAGCAGCAGGGCGTGCAGATTCGCAGCGATCTGGCGAGCGGCACACTTGAAGCCTGGATCGACCCGCCACACATCAAGCAGGCGGTGCTCAACCTGATGCTCAACGCGGTGCAGGCGATGTCCAGACAGCCGGAGGGGATCGCCCGGGAGCTTATCCTCCGGACCGCCCGTGGCGTGGACGAGCACAAGCAGCCGGTGGTGGTGCTGCATGTGATTGATACCGGACCGGGGATTGCGCCCGAGGCTGCCGAGCGGATCTTTGCGCCGTACTTCACGACCAAATCGGGCGGGTCGGGGCTTGGCTTGCCGACGACGCGGCGCATCATCGAGGCGCACGGCGGGACGATCGAGCTGCACACCGAAGAGGGCCGCGGAACCGACTTTGTCATCACGCTCCCGGTCGAACGCGCAGCTGCGGAGCACGAAGGCTCGGCGAGCAACGACGAAACAGGGTAGAAGTGCGAAGTGTGGCGTCGGTCTACCTGCCGTCGGCAAAGTCGCCGGTGTCGGCGATCGGGACGAAGGTCAACGAGGCGGTCCACGACGCAGACCCGCCCTTGGGTGACAGCGCAACAACCGATCCATCGCCAGCCTGGGCAGGACGGTGGATGCTGCGCGAGGCGTAGTAGTCGGCGCGTGCCGACCCGCCGCTCGAACACCCCCAAGCCCCAAAGCCCAGGAGGGAGAGCATGAGCACTCCCAGCCCAGCCGAACGGGTGTTGCGATGTGTGGCCATGCGGAAAATCCTCAGGCCCCGGGAACAGAAACTCAACCCTTGCGTGGTGCAAGCATCGGATACAGGCTGCGGCTCTGGGCGGGTGCCTTGGCGTGTACCCTGCATGTTGGGGCAGGAAATGACAGGTTGTGCCGAGAAGACCGATTGTGAAGCCGGGTGTGAGGAGGTTATCGGCGGGCTGAGTTGAGCCGAGAATCGGATGGGCACTCGCCGGGGTGTTTCGCTACGATCATGCCGATTGCCTTGCTGCGGAATATCTTCGGATTGTCCAGAGAGCCACGCCATGAACGCCACCTCGCACACGATTGCTTGTCCCGGTCGGACGCATAGGCGTGCGGGAAGTTCCACGGTTGCTGTCAAGGGGCGCTGCGCTGTGCGTGTGTGGTGCGTCGTGGAGCTCGGCTGTGGATGAACACGCCGCAGAGTGTACGGAGGTGTTGCTCGGCTTGTGCGAGCAGGAGGGCTTTGCGCTGGCGGGCGCTGCGCCATTGCAGCCGAGCGAGCACGCCGAGGCGCTTCGCGCATGGGTCGCCACGGGCAAGCACGGCGGGATGTCATGGCTTGCCGACACGGTTGAACAACGACTCGATCCGAATCGCGTGCTGCCGGGGGCAAAGAGCGTGGTGATGGTCGCAGATTTTTACGCAAGGCGGGGCGAAACGGCCGAACCTGCCAAGCCGGGGCATGGACGGATCGCCAGATATGCACGCGGCAGGGACTACCACAAGGTGCTCAAACGCCGCGTGCAGCGGGTGTGCGATCGGGTGCGAGAACGCTATCCAGACGCCCAAACACGGCCGTTCTGCGATACCGCCCCGGTGCTCGAGCGCGAACTTGCCGCCCTCTGCGGCCTTGGGTGGATCGGCAAACACTCGCTGCTCATCCACCCGACGCACGGCAGTTGGATGCTGCTCGGCGGGTTTTTCACAACGCTCAAGCTGGAGCCGACAGCCGCCCCGCGCCGCGAGCCGGACCACTGCGGCAGTTGTACCCGGTGCATCGACGCCTGCCCGACCAACGCCATCACGCCCTACACCGTCGATGCACAGCGGTGTACGAGTTATCTGACGATCGAGCACAAGGGCACGATCGAGCCGCACCTTGCCGAGCGATTCGATGAATGGATCTTCGGGTGCGATGTGTGCCAAGAGGTCTGTCCGCACAACTCGCCGCGCCGGGGCGCGAGCGACAGCGCACACAAAAAACTTCCGATTCGAGCAGAATACACGCCTCGCCGTGGGAGCTTTGATCTTTTCGAGGTGCTCGGCTGGGATGAGGCGACCCGACGGAGCCGGTTTACAACGAGCGCGATGAAACGGGCGACGCTTGCCCAGATGAAGCGAAACGCGATCGCACTCGCCGCAAAGTCGGCAGCACACAGGCCGCGAGTGGAGGAACTCGCCTGGGACCCCAACGAACCGGACCTTGTGCGAAGAGCCGCACGCGAAGCTCTGGCCGCGAGAACCTCTACCGGACCGCAAGCCTCGCCAGCAGCACCACCCCGAGCCCCGGCACAAGATAGAACTCCTCGAGCATGATGAACCCCATCCAATAGAGGGGGGCGGCGATGCCGACCGCGGCACACCAGACGAGCAGCTTGCGCCGCCCTCGCGAGCCAGCAAGCCCGGCGTGCCCGTCGCGGGTGGGGATCATGCAGAGCCAGACGAACGCCGGGAAGATGAGGCCGTAGAAGGAGAGGAACACGCGGTAATACAGCTCGGGTGAGCCCGCCGACGCCTTGAACGCGGGGAGGTCCGGCCAATAGTCGAGCGCCGCCGACCCGAAGAAGACGGCTGCCATTGCAAGCCCGGTGACGACCCACGGCCATCGTCGGCTGGGTCGCATACGGCCGAGCTCTCGCAGGTGGACAAGGGCCGTGAAGGTCAACTGCGCCCCGATGTGCAGGAAGATCACGCCCCGGAGGGTTTCGGATCGCAGCACGCTCTCGAGCAGCGTGTCGAGAGCCCCGCCATAGGCGAGCGTGAAAAGAATCATCGGCAGGAAAAAGACGACGAACCCCAGCGTAAACGCGACCTTTCGGCTGCCGTCGTGGAGCATCTCGGCAGCTCGCAGAAAGGTCGGGTCGAGATAGGGGCAAAGGGCAAAGCCGAAGAGGCTCACCGGGGCGAGCCAGAGCAGCTCGACGGGTAGCTCGACAGGTGTCGGCCTCGCGAGCGATCCCGCCCGCCACGCCAGCACCGCACACCCGGCTGAGAGCACAAACACCCCGGCCGCCAGCCAACGGGCACGGTTGGCCACCGGGACGAGCAGCCCCGCAGCCAGCAGCACAAGCAGCACGCCAGACCCGGCTTGCAGGAAGCCGGTCCAGTTGAGCAGCACGCCGAGGAAGTACGCCTGGAAGACGATCGTCACGATCGCAAAGGCACGCACCATGCTTTGGTGTTTTTCGAGTATCGCCCTCGGCGCATGGCGGCCGCGCAACACCCACCCCATCGCTGCAGCCCCGATGACATTGGGCACCGCAAAGACGACAAACCCCCAGAGGCCAAAGTCCCGCGCCAGGAGCACGGGAAAGAACATCCCGATGCACCAGGTCCACGAACAGGCGAGGTAGACCGCCCAGCCGAGGGTTGTCCAGAAGGAGACGGGTCTTTCGCGTGGAGGGTGGGTCACGGCAAGAGTCTACTTGAGCCGCCCCCGGCTGCGCTGGTGCTTCTTGGGCGTGATGTGAAATGTCGCAATGCACCGCCCCACCCGGCGCTCCTTCGAGCCCGGCTTGGTGATCGCCTGGACGATCTTCATCTCGAGCACCGCGTTGAACTCGCCGCCAGTCTTGACCTGGGCCTCGATATCCTCCTGTGGCGTGATGCGGTAGATCGCCGGCCCGAGGCAGGGGCGGAGAAACTTGTACTCGAGGTGCTTGCAGACCACCGTGTAGTCGCCGCCACAGACGCTGAAGATGTAGCTCCCCCCGGCGATCTCGGAGTTGCCGAGCAGGGCCGCCCCCGCCATCGCGTTGTACCAGTTGCGGTTGAACCGCCGAAAGGGCAACTCGGCCTGAAAGGTCTTCGCGTCGAGCCGCTTCATGCGGATACCCGAGTGGAAGGCGTACGGCATCCAGATCATCGAGCAGACCCGGTTCCAGAAGTTGTTGCGGGTGCTCAGCCTGCTCACAAACGCCTCGACCCGGACAAAGATCGACCGTTTCTCCTTCCGTCGGCGGCTGGATCGGGCCGGGCCCGGGCTGGCGGCGTCGGCGTCGGGAGCGGTATCCTGGGCGGGCACCCCGGAGGCACACTCACCAGCCGCCTCGGGCACGGGGGCCGAGGGGTCGGCAGCATCGGGGATGGTGGCTTGGGGGCTGGTCACGGCGTAAGTCTCTCGACATCATATACCACATCGCACCCGGCACGGGTCCACACGATCGGCCCGGGGAGAGCATCTTCAGGCGGTGGGTACAGCCGTCGGAGCGAGGTCAAACCATCCCTTCTCATTGGCCGAGACTCTTACCACCGGCTTTTCCGGATCGTGGTCGAGCACCAGCGTCCACCCCAGCCGGGCTGCCGCGTCGAGATACCACCGGCGGGTGATCATGCTCGTGTAGGGCTCGACATCGTACGCCAGGCTGTACGCCTGTCCGAGGTGCCAGGCAGTCGGCATGACATCCGGCGTAAAAACCACCGTCTGCCCCTCGACATCGGTAAACCCGATCGCCTGCTGCCCCCAGGTGTGGCCGGGCGTGAGCATCACCCAGACCCCCGGCTCCGTCTCGGTCCGCCGAAGCTCAGCAGCAATCCTGGGCAGCTCGTCGCGGTGGGGGGTGAGGCCCGGCGCAAAGGGCGGCACCGACTCGACCAGCCTCAACTTCGGCTCGATTGGGAGCAGATGGTCGCGGTAGTAGGTCCGCGTCATCACCGCATCGTTGGCAATCGCATCACGCCACTCGCGGGCCTGTATCCACACCCGGGCATTGGGGAAGGTCAGCTTGATCTCTGGACAGTCGCCCGACGCCTGCCCGGGCTGGGCGACCCAGTCGGGGGTCTCGCCCGCTCGGCACCGCCGAGTCAGCCCGCCAGCGTGGTCAAAGTGCAGGTGGGTGATGAGCACCGCGTCGATCTCAGCGGGGTCCAGCCCGGCCTCGATGACAGCCGTCTCGATCGTCCGTTCTTCGAGTCCGAAAATTGCACGCATCTTCTCGTTGAGCTTGTCGCCGGTACCGCTCTCGATGAGAATGCGCCGAACCCGGCCGAGCTTGGGGTCCGGCTTCTCACTCTCAAGCAACAGACAGTTGTGCGTGAGCGTGATCCGGTTCTGCTCGTCGGGCGTGAGGGTGCGTGTCCAGACGGTGCGGGGGATGAGGCCGAACATCGACCCGCCATCAAGCAACAGACGGCCAGCGTTGAGGAGTTTCCAGTGATAGCGGACATCGTTCATGCCGGATGGTAAGCGGATGGACAGGAGTGGGCATTCGCTTCCCGGACGCCGACACTGAGGCCGCGCAGCGGACGAAGTGTCGGATATCGCACAATCTCTCCGGTCGCTTTGGATACACCCGATCCGACGCTTCGCACGCTCAGCGTCGGCGTCCATAACCACCCCGGATGTAACGAGTGCTTGCAGGCTGCCTCAAGGTTTGGGCACCGATGGCTCCCCAAGTCTCCCTCCACCCCGAGCCGGTAACGGGCGATACCGGAAGAACTCGAACGCCGCTTTTGCCTTCCGCCCGCCACCGGGCGAAGCCGCCCCGAGCCCGACCTGCACCTCCGAAAAGTCCGCAGCCATCGGCGGCCCCACTGGCCACCACGCCTTGCCATCCACGCTCACCGCGCACTCATATGATCTCCCCCGCCGCGTGATCTTCATCCACACATCATCCCCGATCGTGTTGGGCACAAGCGTCTGCTCCGGCCTGCCCCCAAGCTCTCGCACCATCTGCCACCGCCGCCCCCCGGCATACACATTGCCCAGCCGAACATAGTTATTATGATCCTGCCAGATAACAAGAAATACCTGGTCATAGTTCTGTTGCACACGGAAGTTGATCTTTGTGACAATCTCGAAATCACCCGCAGGGGGTGTTTGCAGAAACAGATTCTTGAGGTCGTACCGTGCCCCCCAGACATCGCCATTGTGTGTCGTGACCACCAGCCGCCCGCTCTCCAGCCGCCATGCACCGGCCCGCTCGTTGACGATCGACCACCGGGCACGGTCGAGGGTTTGCCCATCAAACTCATCACTCTTTGCACCATACGGCCCGACCGCCCCCGAGGGCAATGTTTGGAGCAGCGTCGTCGGCCCATCGACTTCGACCCGCACGCCAAATGAGGGATCGTCCACAATCCGCACGCGGTCGATAGCGATCTGCCTCGGGTCGCCGCCGGAGAGTTGCTGGTGGGTGTGATAGACCATCCACAACTCACGCCCATCAGGCGAGGTCGTGATCGCGTTGTGTCCGGGTCCTGAGACCAACGGCGTCCGCGAAAGAATCGGTGAAGCGTGCGGCTTGAGCCACGGCCCCATCGGAGAATCCGCAACCGCATACGCCACCGAATACTCGGGCATGTCATATCCCGGCGCCGAATAAAACAGAATATACTTCTTGTCATGCCGAATAACATGCGGAGCCTCGTTCCACTTCTGTTCCCACACTTGTTTCGGCTCGAGACAAAGCACCGGCTCGCCGACAACCTTCGTCAGTGAGGCATCCAAAGGCACGACCCAGATGCTCCCGTTGGCATAATACAAATACCCTTTGCCATCCTCATCGACAAAGATATCCGCATCGATCGCCATCGAGCCGGGATCAAAGAGCGGGGCAGCGACATCGCGGAAGGGGCCGAGCGGGTTGTCCGCCTCGGCAACACAAATCCGATGCCCACGAGCGCTTCCCTGCGGCGCATCGCCCGGCTGCGCATTATAATATAACAAATATCGCCCCCCGGCCTTGACGATGCTCGGTGCCCAGAAGTCCCGCTGTCCCCACCCCCCGGCGGTCTTTGCAAAGGCCAGCCCCCGGGGCCGCCAGGTGACAAGATCACGCGAGGTCCAGACCACAAACCCTCGCCCCGCCTCCGAGGTTGCGTACATGTAATATACGCCGCCATCGAAGAGCACCTCGGGATCGGCCGCCCGAACTTCGAGCGGATTGGCAAAGGT
>UOGK01000145.1_pt1 | contig 9611 bp, 6 predicted proteins | sample 1989001 | NCBI WGS metagenome assembly UOGK01 (sample SAMEA4712195, study PRJEB27164) | hydrothermal vent metagenome | biome: marine basaltic hydrothermal vent biome; feature: marine hydrothermal vent; material: mineral | place: Pacific Ocean | collected 2011-06-14/2011-07-23 | depth 1719 m | reverse complement strand
GTTGTGGGGCTCCAGGGCGTTGTTTTGGGTGCAGAAAATAGTGTGTCCCCAGCCAAAAACATCTCGCCAGTTGTTGCTGACAGAGCACCAGCAGCCAAAAATAGTGTGCCAGTTGTTGCTGACAGAGCGCCAGCAACCAAAAACGGTGTGCCAGTTGCTGCTGACAGAGCGCCAGCAACCCAGAGCATTGCGTCAGCAACCTCAAACAGAGCGTCAGCAACCAAAAACATACCCTCCGCGTTCTGCCTTCCCGCCTTCCTTCGAGCCCTTCGCGGACTTCGCGTTCAACTTCCCCAGCCATCACACGCCCGGCAGTTCGTAGCCGGGCCGGTAGGAGCAGTCGAGCAGGGCGTTGGCCTCGGCGTCGTCCTCGAACCGCCAGTTTCGCCAGTCCCACCGCAGCGGGCGGCGGAGCTTGTAGGCGAGATTGACCAGGTGGCAGAGGGCCGAGGTGCGGGCGCCGACCTCGACACCGCAGATGGGCCGCTTGCGCGAGTGGATGCAATCGAGCCAGTTCTCGACATGATCGGCGTGGCGAGGGAGATGGAGGTCGCCCTCGCCGATCGGAGTATCGAAGAGGGTGCCCGGCACCGGGACGATCCGGCCGCGATCGACATGGAGCATGCCGGTCTCGCCGACAAAGGTGGTGCCGGTGGGGCCGCCGTGGTGGATCTCGACGCCGCTCTCGAAGCGGAGTTTTGCGCCGCGACTGGAGGCAGGGTCGAGCGGGGGAAGAACCTCGAAAGGCCCGGAGGTGTCGGCGTCGATGCCCCATTGGGCGATGTCATAGTGGTGTGCGCCCATGTCGGCGAAGTAGCCGCCGGAGTATTCGGTGTACGCACGCCACGCGGGGTAGTGGGTGATAACGCCGCGAGGGCTGAGGATGCTGTTATAGGGGCGCACGGGGGCCGGCCCGAGCCAGCGGTCCCAGTCGAGGCCGGGCTCGGGGGCCTCTTCGGGCAGGTCGCAGGGGATGGGGTGGTCGCCGACGCCGACATGACAACTTATAAGTTTCCCGATGCGGCCGTTGCGGACATACTCGACCGCCTGGACGAACTTGTGGCCATACTCGGTGCGCTGCTGGCTGCCCGTCTGGAAGACGCAATCGTGCGCACGCACGGCCTCGATGATGAGCCGGGACTCCTCGAGCGAATGGGTAAGCGGTTTCTCGCAATAGATGTCTTTGCCGGCGATCGCCGCGTCGATGCACATGGTGGTGTGCCAATGGTCGGGTGTCGCGATGACAACCGCGTCGATATCGTCGCGGGCCAGAAGCTCGTGATAGTCAAGATAGACGGCACACTCGGTGGTGGCGTACGCCTCGTTGATCTTCGCCTGCCAGTGCTCGCGGCGGATGGTGTCGCAATCGCAGACCGCAAGGACACGGGCGCGGTCGTTGGCCTTGAAGTAGCTGTTGAAGATGTTTCGCCCGCGGATACCCATGCCGATGATGCCGATGGTGATCTGCTCGTTGGTGACGACACGACGGGCAGAGGCGGGATTGGCGAGGACCATCGGAGCAGCAAGAGCCACACTTGTTGTCGCAAGGAATCGGCGGCGGGTGAGGGGGGGGCGGTGCATGGGGTGTCTCCGGTGTTGCGCGCGAACTCTGGGCACATGTGGTGCGCCAGCGTAGCAGACAGGGTGGGGCGAGGTGTTTCAGGCCGGGGCGGGGCCTTTGAGGCCCCGAGTGCAGGTTGGAAACCTGCACTCGAAGTGCTGGGCATTGCTGCCCTCGGGAGAACTCTGCTTTCAGAGCGGGGCTCACTGGCAGGCTCTTGCAGATACGCAGCGTGCTCGATGTTCGGTTGCTGATTGGAAAAAACCGATTCGACTTGTGTTGCGAGGAAAAAGGCGGTAGTATGGCATGTGCGGCACTCGCGTGTCTTGTATGAAGCCGGTGGTTCTCTGCCAGTGCTTCTCTGATTCCAGTGCGAGTGTGGGGCCGCAGCGACAGACTTGTATTGCCTGTCCAGGACACGACCGTAAAGGAGACCACGGCTGATGGAGATTCCACGCTATCGAGCGGTGACAAGAAGCAATGTCGGCAAGTTCCCGTTTTGGGAACGGCTTGATCCCGATTTGCGCGAGGCGGTGGAGCTTGTCTCGATGGTGCTGCCCTTCCGGACCAACGAGTATGTCTGCAACGAGTTGATCGATTGGGACAATGTGCCGGAGGATCCGATCTTTCAACTGACATTCCCGCAGCAGGGCATGCTCGAAGACGAGCAGTTTGATGAGCTGCGTTCGTTGCGCGAGCGGGGCTCCAAAGAGCAGTTCGCACGAGCGGTGGACCGCATCCGCTTTGCGCTCAACCCGCACCCGGCCGGCCAGATGACACACAACTGTGCCGTGCTCGATGGCAAGGTGCTCGACGGCATTCAGCACAAATACCGTGAAACCGCCCTGTTCTTTCCGTCGCACGGGCAGACATGTCATGCGTATTGCACATTCTGTTTCCGGTGGGCGCAGTTTGTCGGGATCGACAACCTCAAGTTTGCAAGCAAAGAGATCGAGGAGTTGTGCGCCTACCTGAAGCACCACCCGGAGATTTCCGATGTGCTCCTCACCGGTGGCGATCCGATGGTGATGAAGAACTCGGTGCTTGAACGGTATATCGAGCCGTTGCTCGAAATCGAGAGCGTGCGAAGCATCCGGATCGGGACCAAGAGTGTCGCCTATTGGCCGCAGCGGTTCGTGACCGATGCGGACGCCGACGGCGTGCTGCGGACCTTTGAGCGGATCGTCGATTCGGGCCGCCAACTGGCGATCATGGGGCACTACTCGCACCCGGTCGAGCTCTCGACCGAGGTCTCGCGCGAGGCAGTGCGAAGGATCCGCTCGACAGGAGCCAACATCCGGATGCAGAGCCCGGTGCTTCGGCATATCAACGACGACGCCTCAGCGTGGGTGGATTTGTGGACAACCGGCGTGCAACTCGGGTGCATCCCATATTACATGTTTGTCGAACGGGACACCGGGGCAAAGCGGTATTTCGAGATGCCGCTCGTGCGGTGCTGGAATATCTTCCGCAACGCCTACCAGCGTGTCTCGGGGTTGGCACGGACGGTCCGCGGGCCCTCGATGTCCTGCTTCCCCGGCAAGTGCCATGTCATCGGCGTGACGGAAATCGGCGGACAGCGGGCGTTTTGCCTGGAATACTTGCAGGCCCGTGAGCCCGACCTGGTGCGGCGGCCGTTCTTTGCCAAGTATGACCCGAAGGCCTCATGGTTCGACCAGCTCGAACCCTTGACCGAGGGGGACAAACCCTTCTTCCCCGACGCGGAACGGTCGCCAGCGTTTACGCCCTTGCATGTGCGATCGAACTAGGTTGTTTTTGATTCTCCGCATACACAATGGAAGTCTCTGAACAAACAGTGGGGGGGGCTTTCCAGCCCGCCTTGGTGTAGCCTGAAAGCTGCCAGGAACAAGCTTATCCGGCACTATCCAGAGGTTCCTTTTGTCGCTTCCATCACTTCGCCTCGTGCCAGTTCTCGCTGATTGCCGCATCAGCGACCAGTGGCACGACAAGCGTCATCGCCTGTTGCATCCGTTCGACGACCAGGTCGCGAGTCTGCTCGGCTTTATCGGCGGGGGCCTCAAAGACCAGCTCGTCGTGAATCTGAAGCAGCATCCGCACGCCTTCGATCGAAGGCGGCGAGCCCTCGCGCAGGTGAGCTGCGTGTGGGCTCAGGCGGCGGTGGAGATCAACCATCGCAATCTTGATCAGATCGGCAGCCGACCCTTGCACGACGCTGTTGATCGCCATCCGCTCGGCAAGTGACCGGCGGTTGGGGTTGTTTGACTCGATATCGGGAATCGGTCGACGGCGTTTGAGCATTGTCTCGACGAAGCCGTGCTGCTTGGCCTGCGCGACGCACTCTTCGAGAAAGGTCGTGATGCCGGGGAAGCGTTTCTTATAACTGTCAATGATCTCGGCTGCCTCGGTGTTCGAAACCCCAAGCCTGCGGGCGAGTCCGAAGGGCGTGATGCCGTAGACGATCCCGAAGTTGACCATCTTGGCGCCGTTTCGTTGTTCGCGGGTGACTTCTTCAATCAGAATGTTATGAATCTGCGCAGCAACGGCCGCGTGGATGTCCTGCCCCTCTCGGAAGGCCTCGATGAGGGCGGCATCGCGTGAGAGGTGCGCGAGCAAACGCAGCTCGACCTGCGAATAGTCGGCTGTCACGAGCAGGTGGCCGGGCTCGGCGATGAACGCCTTGCGGATATCGCGGCCGATGTCGGTACGGATGGGGATGTTCTGGAGGTTCGGATCGCTCGAACTGAGCCTCCCGGTCGCGGCGACGGTCTGGTTAAAGCTCGCGTGGATGCGGCCGGTCTCGGGGTTGATGTCGTCGTGGAGGTTGACGAGGTAGGTGTTGACGAGCTTGGACAGTTGCCGATGTTCGAGGATGAGCTGCGGGATGGGCGTCTCGACTGCCGGATCCTGGGTGAGTTTTTCGAGTACCTCGGCATCGGTCGAGGGGCCGGTTTTGCCGCGTTTTGTCGGGCGAAGGCCGAGCCCGGGGTCGGTGGCATCGGGGCGGTTGAAGAGAATCCCCGCGAGCTGTTTGGGCGAATCGGGATCAAACTCGCGGCCGACCGCGGTCATCGCTTCATCCGCGATGCGTGCGCGCAGCTTGGTGATGCGTTTTTCCAGCCGTGCCCGCTGGCGTTCCAGCTCGTCGGGGTCAACGCGGATGCCGTTCCACTCAAGCTCAGCGAGCACATCGATCAGCGGCATCTCGAGATCGGCAAAGAGGGGTTCGAGCCCCATCTCCCGGATCGTCGGCAGCATCGCCCGTGAGAGTTGGAGCGTGACATCGGCATCCTCGGCCGCATAGTCAATCGCGCGATCAAGCGGCACCGTATCGAAGGTCCGCTGCTTCTTGCCCGAGCCGATGAGGTCGCTGATGGGGATGTTGCTTCGGCCAAGTAACGCAAGCGCAAGGGCGTCCATCGAATGGCTCGACCGCGAGGCGTCGATCAGGTAGCTGGCGATCATCGAATCGCAGCCGCCGGCAGCAAGGTGGCCGCGAAGCTCGACACCCGCCCGGCGGAGCACGAGGATGTCGTACTTGAGGTTGTGCCCGAGCTTGGGTTTTGCCGCATCTTCAAGGATGGGACGGAGCGCGTCGAGCACCGTGCGTGCATCGAGGTGCGTGTCGGGTTCGGGCGAGCGGACGGGGACATACCAGCCGGTGTCGGGGGCGGTAGAGAAAGAAAGGCCACAGAGGTCGGCACGGGTGGGGCGGATGGAGGTCGTCTCGGTATCGACCGCGATGGCGTCAGCAGTGCGCAGCTCGGTGAGGAGTTCATCAAGGTCTGCGAGCGTGCGCACGCAGCGGTAGCGGCTGTCGGTTGTGCGGGCTGGGGCTGGGGTCTTGTCGAGGGTGTCGAAGAGGCCGCCCATGTTGGTGTGGGGCTGTCGCGAGCTGGAAAGCCCGCCCCCCTGTGTTTGCCGACCGGATTGTTGGCCGTCCTGTGATGGTGTCGCAGACTGTTTCGGATTCGAAGTCTTGGCGGCTTCGTCCTCGCCGAGCAGGGCTTTGAGGTCCTGCTGATAGCGGTTGAAGCCGAGTTCGCGGAGGATCGGGCCGAGCTGTTCGAGGTGGAAGGTCTTTGTGGCAGCAGCAGCAAGATCGAGCTCGACGGGGACATCGTGCCGAAGCGTGACGAGTTGTTTCGAAAGGTCGAGCACGCCCGCCTCAGCAGCCGCGAGGATGTTCTCGCGGCGTTTGCCCTTGATTTTCCAGTCCTTTTTCGGCTTGTCCTCGCGCACCTCTGCCAGCACCGCATCAAGCGACCCGAACTCGGCAAGGAGTTGTGCAGCCGTCTTGGGCCCGATGCCCGGCACGCCGGGGATGTTGTCGGAGGTGTCCCCCATCAACGCGAGCATGTCGATCACCTGCGCAGGTTCGAGCCCCGTTTCTTGCCGAAGTGTCTCGGCGGTGATGAGTTTGTCGGTGTGGATGTCGTACATCTCCGTCGGCGGCGTTCCCTCGCCGAGGAGTTGTTTGAGGTCCTTGTCCTTGCTGATGATGCGGACGCGGACATCGGGGTGTTGCGTGCTGAAGGTGGTGGCGAGCGTGGCGATGACATCGTCAGCCTCGAACCCCTCCGCCCCGATCACCGGCACGCCGATCGCCTGCAGCAGCGAGAGGGCCCGCTCGACCTGTGGCCTCAGATCATCCGGCGGCTCGTTGCGGTTGGCTTTGTATTCGGGATAGATTTGTGAGCGGAAGGTGCCTCGATCGCCGGAGACATCCAGCGCGACCGCGACGAAGTCCGGTGGCCCCCCGACCTGCCCCTCGCCCCGCAGCAGCTTGAGGAGCATTCCGACAAAGCCGAAGGACATATTGGTGGGCTCGCCGGTGACGGGGCTTGTCATGGGCGTGCGGATAGCGTGATAGGCCCGGAAGAACTGGGCGTAGCCGTCGATGAGGTAGAGGGTTTTCATTGCGGGATGGTAGTGTCTGTGGCCCCGTGGCACCGGCTTCCAGCCGGTGCATTGGTTTTCCAATATCGCAGGAGGGCGGGCTTTCCAGCCCGCGTTCAGGCGAGGCAGAGCTGGTGGGAGGATTCCGAAAATGAGGCTGAAAATCCATTGCCCCTGACCTTGGTGTGTTGAAAAGTTCGGCCCCAAGCCGGGAAGTGTGGTTGGTTTCGCACCGGCTGGAAGCCGGTCCCACGGTCAGTCGGCCGTCTCCGATTCGTGATGCAGCCTCGCCAACCTCGCCAGATACGCATCACTCGGCTCGACATCCCGCCTTGCCATCACCGCCCGCATCACTTCGAGGAACTTGTCGAGTTTGTAGCGTCTTCGCCCAGCATCTGTGACCCAGGCGAAGGGCTCGACGCACCCCTTGATTGCGTCGCCGGCTGCCCACATGGCCCCGGTGCCGATGACTGCGCCGGTCATGATGCGGGTGCCGATGGCGGTTTTGACATGGTCCCCGATCATGGCGCCGAGGAAGGTTTCGCCGGTGCGTTCTCGTTTGCCGTCGGGTGTGGCTTGGCTGATGATCTCGGAATAGGTGTTGAGCAGGTTCGAGTTGGTGGTGCCGGCCCCGAGGTTTGACCACTCGCCGATCCATGTATCGCCGATGAACCCTTCGTGGACCTTGTTGGTGTACCCCTGGAAGACGACGCCGGAGACTTCGCCCCCGACCTTGCAGCGGGGCCCGAAGGCCGAGTTGCCGAGGATGACCGCGTGCTCGCGGATGGTGCAGTGTGGGCCGATGGCGGTCGGCCCGCCCACGACAGCCCCGGGCCTGAGCACCGCCCCGCCGGCAACCGCGATCGGGCCGGCTTCGACATCGAGCGTGACGCCGGGATAGATGGTGGCAGTCGGGTCGAGCAGACAATCGGCCGGATCACCGATCACGAGCACGCCCTCGGGGACGGGTTGAAAGACGCGGGAGCTACGGATGAGTTCGAGATCAAAGCGGAGCGCCTGGTCGCGGACGGAGCGGAAGTGCCAGGGGCGGTTCATCAGCACGGGGCTGTCGAGCATGATCGTGGGGCAATCGGGTACCTCGCCGACGAGCACACGGATGGCATCGAGAAAGTCGAGCCTGCCGCCGATGGGGCGGCTGTTGGCAGGATCGAGATAGACCACACCCGGCTCGGGGTCGCGGAGTTCTTCAGGTGGCAAGGGGCACCGGCCATTGATGAGAAAGACCTCACCCTCGCGGAGGGGCATGCGGTTGATCGGCAGGTCGTGGGCTTCTGCGGTGATGCCTTCGAGGTGTTCGGGGACATAGAGGGCTGCGACCTGGAGATCGAGCGCATGGCGGAGGCGTTCGAGTGTGGTGAGCGCCCCGGTGCGCACCTCAAAGGCCGCGCGGAGGTCGGTCAGAGGGGCGAGCTGCCCAAAGCCATCATCAAAGACAATTGCGGGGATCATGGAACAGGACTATATCCGGTCCCGGTGTGTGGTATTCGGGTCATGGTTTGCGTGGACGCCGAGCCCCGGACTGAAGTCCGGGGCTCGGAATTGATTGGTCTTGCATGGGTTGGTCGTGTGTGGTCGGTTTACCGCCGATGCGAGATCCGGTAGGGGATGTACTGGAACGCGAACATCGGCATGAGCACGATCAGCACCAGCGAGAGGGGCAGGGCCAAAATGCCGGTATAGAGGCTCGACCCGAGCCGGGTGCCGAGTTCGGCGTTGGGGGCCCAGGCGGTCGGATCGCCCCCGATATGGCGGAGAGAGAAAATCGCAGTCACGACCACCTGCCACAGGGCAAACCCGACAAAGGAGAGGAAGGCGATTGTCAGGGGGTTTTTGCGGAACATCAACCCTCGGAGGGCCAGAACAAGCTGGCACATCAGGAGCGCGCCGAGGGCGTTTGGCCCAAGCATGGTGAAGTCTGCTCCGCCATCGATTCGGGCGAGGGGCGAGGTGAGATCCATGAGCGCCCCGAGGATGAGGCACCCCCATTGGGCCGCTCGGGGCGGGGCCGAGCAGGCGAGAAAGACGGCATAGACCGCCAGAAAGCTCGGGGCGACGGCTGTTGTGCCGAGGCTGAGCGAGCTCTTGAGCCCTTGCTCGAAGCCGAGCATGAGCCACGCGCCGAGAGCGAAGACGACCCAGTTCATGGGGTGTCCTCCTGGCGGGGCTCATCGGACATGGGGTTGATGCGGACGATGACCTCGGTGACCCGTTCGAGGGTGATGAGCGGGCGGACGACGATCACCGGGCGGAGGGGGGAATCCGGCGCGGGTTCGACCGATTCGATGGTGCCGAGGACGAGCATCTGGGCGCTGTCGGGCCATTGGCCATCGTCGAGACGGACGGTCTGCCCGACCGTGACGAGGTTGGCCGCCTCGGGGTCTGCCTCGTCGTACGCAACATCGCCCCGGAGGGTGCCATCGCCGACAGGCTTGAGCGAGCAGGCGATCCCTCGCCCATCCTCGATCATGACCTTGCCCTGGATGTGTCCCTGGGCTTTGGCCGTGATGGGCATGATCCAGCTCGTCCGGGCTCCGGCATCACGCACAGAGCCGAAGAGCTGGACGCCCTCGACCGCGACGACATCGTTCTGGTGGACACCCTGCCTGGTGCCCGCCCGGATGCGGAGCTGGGCGTTGGCGGGGTCGCTTGCAGCCCCGATGACGGGGGCGTTGAGCAGGCGGGTGCTGACCGAGGGGTTGAGCTCGACCATGAGCTTGAGCTGCTCCATCTGGGCGAGGAGGTCGGCGTTTCGCTCGCGGGCCCGCTCGTAGAGGGTGCGGTATTCCTCGACCTGTCGCTGGAGGAGGGCGAGTTCTTCGGGGAGTGCCTCGCCGGCATCGGGCGGGGCGAGCCAGCCGCCGACGGTGCGGAGAGGCTGGGCGACGGGGGCGGTGAGCAGGCCGACAAAGTCACCCATCCAGGAGACGGGAATGAGGATGCGTCCAGGCAGAAAGGAGCCGATCAGCAGCAGCACGACCACTGTGGGCAGCAGTCTGTCGGGAGGATTGTGCTGGTTCGCATGTCGCGCCATCGTGGTTCACTTGTGGAGTCGTGTCGCGGGGCTCACCAGGCAGCGGCCGCCGAAAAAGGCGAGGGCGATGTGCGGGTGGGAGGTGGTGGGGGGGTGGGGGGTTACATTTCCATGTTGGTT
>UOGK01000492.1_pt1 | contig 9906 bp, 3 predicted proteins | sample 1989001 | NCBI WGS metagenome assembly UOGK01 (sample SAMEA4712195, study PRJEB27164) | hydrothermal vent metagenome | biome: marine basaltic hydrothermal vent biome; feature: marine hydrothermal vent; material: mineral | place: Pacific Ocean | collected 2011-06-14/2011-07-23 | depth 1719 m | reverse complement strand
GTCACGATGTCGGGCGTGACACCCTGGGCCTCAAAGCCCCAGAAGTGCTTGCCGGTGCGGCCAAAGCCGGTCTGCACTTCATCGGCGATGCACAACCCACCGGCCGCTCGCACCATGGCATACACCCGACGAAAGTATCCGTTGGGCATGACCACCGCCCCGCCGACACCCTGGATGGGCTCAGCGATGAAGGCCGCCACGCAGCCGGGCGTGGAGCTACGGAGAACATCCTCGACATCGGCCGCATACTTGGCCCCGGCGTCGGGGTCGTCATATCCCCATGGCCCGCGGTACTGGTTGGGGTTGAGCGCATGATGCACACCCACGCCTTGCGGCACCGGATACTTCCAGGTGTGCAGCGCGGTCAGCCCCATCGCCGTCGGCGACATGCCGTGGTAGGCGTTGCGGAGGGCGAGAATATCGAAGTTGCCCGTGTGCAGCCTTGCCATCATGACCGCAAGGTCGTTGGCCTCGCTACCCGAGTTTGTAAAGTAACAGACGCTCAGCCCCGAGCCCTCGGGCATGACGCCTGCGATTCGCTCAGCAAATCGAGAAACATTGGGGTGGAGATAGATTGTCGTGGTGTGCTGGAGCAGTTCGTTTTGCGTATGGACAGCCTCGATCACGCGCGGGTGGCAGTGCCCGACGCTGACGGTGACGATCCCCGCAAAGGCATCGAGATACCGCCGACCCATCTCGTCGTAGAGGTACTGCATCTTCCCCTCGACGATCATCACCGGGTCTTTATAATAAGTCAGAATGCCCGGCGAAAGGTGGGCCTTTCTGGCCGCGAGCACCTCGGCCTTCCTCGGCCCGGTGTAGGGCGTCGGCGTGTGGTCAAACTCCGGCATCGTGGCGGTGGTCGCCTGGGTCATGTCGTCTCTCCTTGTGCCCGAGAGGGGAGCGGGCGGGCCCGCTACGACTCGGCGATCTGCGTGTAGCTCTCCGGCCGGCGATCGCGGTAGAACTGCCACACATCGCGGACCTCCTGAATCTGATCGAGGTCCAGATCAGCAACGAGCACCTCGTCCTTATCGCGCGAGGCCTCGGCAATGATCTGCCCGCGAGGGTTGCAGAAGTAGCTCTGCCCATAGAACTCGCCAATCGACCAGGGGGCTTCGGTCCCGACGCGGTTGATGGCCGCCACGAAGTACTGATTGGCGACAGCGTGGGCGGGCTGCTCGAGTTTCCAGAGATATTCGCTCAGCCCCGCGACCGTCGCCGAGGGATTGAAGACGATCTCGGCCCCGTTGAGCCCCAACTCGCGGGCTCCCTCGGGGAAGTGGCGGTCGTAGCAGATATAGATGCCGATGCGTCCGGCGCTGGTTGCAAAGACCGGGTACCCCTGGTTGCCTGGCGTGAAGTAAAACTTCTCCCAGAACCCCGGGTGGCAGTGGGGGATATGGTGTTTGCGATACTTCCCGAGGTACTCGCCGTGTTCGTCGATGATGGCCGCGGTGTTGTAATACACCCCCGTCATCGCCTGTTCATAGATCGGGACGACGAGGATCATCTTATGTTTACGGGCCTGCTCCTGCATGAGTTTGATCGTCGGGCCATCGGGGACGGGCTCTGCTGTCTGATACCACTTGGTATCCTGCTCAGCACAGAAGTAGGGCCCGTAAAAAATCTCCTGCAAGCAGCAGATACGGGCCCCCTTGTCAGCGGCCTCTGCGATCATCGGCAGGTGTTTTTCGATCATCGCCTGCTTGAGATCGGGCAGCGAGAGATCGGCAGCACTTGGGCTTGCCGCCTGGATGACTGCCGCACGGGTGATCCTGGACATATCGGCCTCCGTCTTCTATGCGAGGGGCTTTGTCGGCCCCTGCGCAAACTTAGATCCATCGCGTCACAAGCACGCGCGACTCGGTATAGAACCTTGCAGCATCCTCGCCGTTGGCGTGCAGATCGCCGAAGAACGACCCCTTCCAGCCGGAGAAGGGGAAGACGGCCATCGGCGCGGGTACGCCGACATTGACGCCTTGCATCCCCGCCTGGATATTCCGGCTGAATCGGCGGACCGCGTTGCCGCTGTCGGTGAAGATCACCGCCATGTTGCCATACTCGGAGCGGTTGGCAAGCCGGATCGCCTCATCGAGCGTCTCGCTCCGCATGATCGAGAGCACCGGCCCAAAAATCTCTTCGCGGACGATCGACATCTCCGGCCCGGCACGATCAAAGATCGTCGGCCCAACAAAGCAGCCGATCGTCGGCATCGCCGCCTCCCGACCGTCGAGCACAAGCGAAGCCCCCGCCAGCGCACCCTGCTCGATATACGAGAGCACGCGGTCTTTTGCTTCAGCACTCACCAACGGCCCCATGCCCGTCTCCGGTTCGCACCCCGGCCCGACACGAATCCCCTCGGCTGCCTCGACAAGCGCAGGCACGAACCACTCGGCCGAATCACCGACACACACCACCACCGAGCCCGCCAGGCACCGCTGCCCCGTGTTGCCGAACGCCGAGCCCAGCACGCCATCGACCGCAGCCTCGCGGTTGGCGTCCGGCATGATGATCGAGTAGTTCTTCGCCCCGCACATGCACTGCACCCGCTTGCCAGCCGTTGCGGCCGTCGCATAGATGTGCCTCCCCGCCCCGGTCGAACCGACAAACGAGACCGCTCGCACCGCCTCGTGCGTGATGAGCCGGTTGGCGACATCCGGCCCGCCATGCACAAGATTCATCACCCCCGGCGGAAAACCCGCATCCGCCACCAGCTCGACCTCACGAATCGTCGAAAACGGATCCCGCTCCGAGGGCTTGAGCACAAAGGTATTGCCGCACGCTACCGCCATCGGCCACATCCACATCGGGACCATCACCGGGAAGTTGAAAGGCGTAATCCCCACGCACACACCCAAAGGCACACGATCCACCTGCGAATCGATCCCGACCCCGCCCTCATCCTCAGTCCGGCAAAACGAGTTGGAAACCGCAATCTGCGGGATTGTCCGTCCCATCATCAGGATCGGGGCTGCACAGGCAAACTCGATGCAATCGATCCCCCTTCGGAGCGAGCCGATCGCCTCGCCCTTTGTCTTGCCATGCTCAGCCACGACGATATCTGCGATATCCCCGATGTTGTCTTCGAGAATCTGCTTATACCGGAACAGACATTGCACCCGATCCCCGACGGGGGTATCAGCCCAGTCTTCATACGCTTCGCTCGCTGCTGCGACAGCTTTGTCCGCCATCTCGATGGAACCCATCGGCACCAGCCCGAGCGGTTCGCCCGTCGCCGGGTTCCGCACCATCTCGGTGCTCGCTGCTGAAGCGTCCGACACCCGCTTCCCACCGAAATAATGCTCGACGATTCGTTCTGCCATCGTGCGGCTCCCTCGACGCCATCACAGCGCCGGACAGGGATTCTATCGCACGCAGCCCGCTCGTGCAAGGCAGGGCGCACAGAGGGCCGCTTCTCTGCATCGACCCCAGCAAGAGCCAAGCCGATCGCTCCCCCTCACGGCTCTGGCCTACCTCGCCTCCACACGCACCGGCAGTGTTACCTCGGCACCGTCGCGGAGCACGACCGCGACGACCTCCTGCCCGGGCGTCAGCGTCCGGAGATGCTGCGAGAACGCCCGCAGGTCAGCGAGGGGTGTGCCATCGAGGCTGAGGAGCACATCGCCCGCGTGCAGGCCCGCGAGTTCAGCCGGTGAGCCCGGGACGACCGATTCCACCTTGACGCCCGGCCCTGCAAAGTCAAACTGCGGCACTGTGCCGAACGAAACACGCCGCCCGCCCTCGGCTGGGCGATGGTCGCCGGCGGGCGCAGCCGCGACCCCCTCGATGCGAACATTCATCGGCTCCTCGCGTTCGAGGATATACGCCAGCGATTCCTTGACAAAGGTCGCAACCTGAACCAACCCCGCGTCGTCCACCTTGTCGGGTGTGTCCGTCGGCCGGTGGTAGTCGGCGTGCGCACCAGTAAAGAACTGCACCGCCGGCACCCCGGCATCAATGAAGCTGTCCTGGTCAGAGCCGCCGACCCGGGCTGCGACATTCCGGCTCTTGACCCCTGTCACAAACCCGACCCCGCGGAAGATGTGCTGCCACTCGTCGGCTGTGCCCGTCGCGTGGATCGCAATCTCCCCATCGCGCAGCCGCCCGACCGTATCGAGATTGATCATGCCTCGGATGCCCGCGACCGGGAAGCGAGGGTTGGCCACATAATGCCTCGAACCCTTGAGCCCGGCTTCCTCGCCCGAGAAAGCAATGACGACAAGGTTCCGTGAGCCCCCACCCTCTGCTGCAAGGTTTCGCGCAACCTCGATCATGACCGACACGCCGCTGGCGTTGTCGTCAGCACCCGCATGAACCTTTCCCTCTTCCCCCGTGCGAACATCCGGCCACCCGAGCCCGAGGTGGTCATAGTGCGCCCCGAGCACGATCGACTGCTCGCTCCAGTCACCCCGTTTCCCGGGCAGTACGCCGACGACATTGACCGCCTCGACCGGTTCACCATCGGGCCCCTCGGCAACCGTGAATCGCTGGAACCATGTACCATCATCACCCCCCGGTTCAAGGCCCGCCTCGGCAAGCTGCTGCGCGATATACTCGGCCGATTCGGCAAGCTCGGGCGTGCCCAGCCCCCGGCCCTGCCGCTCTGGGGCCGCCAGCCACGCCACATGCTCACGCAACTTCCGCTGCGAAAACACCGGCGGCAATTCGGCAAGCGCTGCCCGAGGCTCCACAGCAATCGAGGCCGCCCCACCCGGCGCAAATTCAACAACCAACGGCGAATCCGTCGTCTCCCACTGCCCCTTCACAATGTTCGTCGGCTCATCACCCTCGAAGGCAAGGTACGAATACTTGCCATAGTGCGGCAGCTTGCGCCCGACACCCGGAAAGGCCGCCCCAGGCTCGACTGAGATCCACCCGATCGCCTTCTCCGGGTTGTCCGGATGTCGACGAATCACGATGATCGAATGCTCCGAAACCGACACAAGGTCATCACCTAACGCCACGGTTTCGACAGGCTCCGCTGCCTCCACTCCTGACGCAAACGCCAGAAATTCTCCGGCAAAGCGGTTGGTTCGCCCAAGAATCCAGACCGCCTGGTCAGCCGGGAGTGACTCCACCTCATCATCCCGCACGATCTCGATCGCGTGGTCGTCCGTCCGCCAGCCTTCCATCAGTGCGGTATACGCCTCTGCATCCTCGCCGGCTTCCGAAGGCAGAATCGCCAAAATTTTCGGCTCGCCAAAAAGCTGCCCGATCGAACTCGGCGTCTCGAACGGACTGAGCAAACGAAAAAGATCAAACGCCGGGTCAACCGCAAGGGCGACAGGCTTGCCACTGACAGCAAGGGCAAACTCCACCTCTCGGTTGTTCATTTCCACAACAAACGATTCCTGCCCCGCCTCGGTCGCGATCACAATCGGCACCGAGAGCACAAACGGGTCGTCACGCTGGACCTGCGCAAGCGTGCCCGTCACGGTATAGACCCCGCCATCGGGCCCGGCCACCTCGGCATCGCGCACAACGAGACTCGGTGCCCCGGGCCGTTCGATCCACTGGGCAAAGAAGGCCGAGAGGTCCTCGCCCGTCACCGACTCAAAGCTCGCCCGGATATCATCGAAACTCGCCCGAAGCCCGCGGTTTTTTCGGTAAAAATCGACAAACGCCGCCCGGAAGGCATCGTCCCCGACGCGCAGCCGAAGCATGTGGTAGGTCATCAGCGCCTTGCCATACCCGACCGCCTCGGTTGCGGCACTGTGCCGACTGCGAAACTCTGTCAGCGGGAAGTCACGACCCTCTTTCACATAGTTCCGAAACTTCTGCAGCGTGCCTCGGCGATACGCATCCCCCTTGCCCCGTTGCTCCTGGATAAGGTGGTCGGCCATATAGGCCGTCAGCCCCTCGCACCAGTTGCCAGATTCATACTCGACGAAGACCGAGTTGCCCCACCAGTTGTGGAGAATCTCGTGTGGGTACGACGAGTGCAAAATGAACGGCAGCCGGATCACCTGCGAGCCCAGCAGCGTAAATGAGGGCATGCCAAAGCCCGTCTCCCAGAAGTTTTCAACGAGCGCAAACTTCTCATACGGATACGGCCCGATGAGCTTGCGATACATCTCGATATACCGAGCCGTTGCATCGAGATACTTGCGTGAGAGCGTTTCGTCCATCTCGTACAGATAGACCAGCACCTCGACAGAGCCGGCCATCTCGCGCTCGACCGTCAACGGCCCGCCCACAAGGTAGACCTGTTCAAGGTCCGCACCCGAACTCCACCGGGCGATGCGTCTACCACCCGATTCCCCCTCGACATCGGAACTCCCATTCCCCTGGCTGATCACATGCCAGTCGCTCGGGGCTTCGATCTCGACGGTGAAGCGAATCATCTCATCAGCAAACTGGATGATCCACGCGCTGCCGCCATTGAGAAAGACCCCCTCCGGCCCGACGATGCCGTGCGTTTCCCGGAAACCCCGGGCATATTCCTCTTTCTGGTCCGAAAGCCCAAAGTCCATCGTTCCTTCGTAGGCGATGCGGAGTATCCCTTCGGGGGCTGCCGATTCGAGCGCATACCGCACCTTCTCCGGCCCTCCCTCGCTCTCGACAACCCCGACCCGCCGGACCGGTGGCTCACTCTTCGTGATCGTCAATGCGCTGTTGAGCGTGAACTCCGCCCCCGCCCCGCGCACAGCCGGCGGCAGCGTCACCGTATCTTCAACCGTGAGTCCCCCCGTCGTCGGCTCCAGCACAACGCGCAGCTCGTGCTCGACCGTGCCGAGTGCCGCATCAACCGCTGCAACCCCCACCGGCAGCTCCTCCCCCCCAAGCCCCGGCAGCCACTGGATCGTCATCCGGTTCCCAAACGCCCGCGTCTGGTGTTCGAGTTTCCGCATCATGTCGGGGTCGGCACAAAAGACCGCGGGCACGATGAGCACATTCTTCCGCCCTTCGCCTTCGAGCGTCTCGAGCATGTTTGACAGCGCCCGCTCGCCAGCGTCCGCATCATCCACCGCAATACGCAGCCGATGGAACCGGCTCGCCTTGTTCAGCGGGTCGTTCTCCTCAAGCGCAATCCACGCCTTCACATCCGCCGCCGGCACATCGGCAGGCAGCACAAGCACCGTCGTCCCCCCAAACGGCCCGGGACACCGGGGAATCGCATCGCCGATTGTCGAGGGGTGGACGATGTCCGTCAGTGTGAGCAGCGTATTGCCGGTGTACCCCGCCGTATCCGCAGCGAGAAGCGTCACTCGCTTCCCCGTTTCCGCTGCATATCGCAGGGCATACAGCCGCGACCAATGCCGCGATCGCGGCGTCTCGGCCGGGATCACAATCGAAACCGATTCGGCCTCGGCCGCAATCGTCGGTACAGGCAAACCAAGCACCTCGCGCAGCACCGCCTCCTGCCGTTGATCCCGACCAGCAGCCGATTCCCCCGCCTGCACAAACGAAGTCGTCAGCCCAACCTCCCGATACGCAGCCAGTTCCTCCTCCCACCACGACGCATCGTCAGCCGAGCCAGAAACCAACAGCGACACCGCCCGCTCATCCCCATCCCCATACTCCGGCAACGGCAACGGATAGTCCTTGAGCTTGGCATACTGCTTCGGATCAAACGCCACCGCCGCGTGGTCCATGCGATCCCCAAGCAGGGCAATCGCCGCGACCACCGTCGCCCCCGTTCCTTCGCCCGCGACGCTCACCCGTGCGGGGTCGATCGGGTAATACCGCATGAGGTACGCCCAGATTCGTTCGGTTGCCCCGACAAGCGAGCCGACATCTTCAGCCGCGGTATCCGCCCAATACCACCGTCCTCCTTCGCTTCGATCATCCAGCCGCGCCCGGTAGGGCGGCTCGATCACCACGATTGCTGCATCATCACCCAAGCGGTCCTTCCACAGTTCCATCCCATCCTCAGAGGTCAGCCCCGCCTCGCCGAACCAGAGAAGCAACGGCACCGGCTCCGCCTCTGTCGCGGTCGCGGGCAGGTGGAGCCGGTACTTGAGCTGACGATCGAGCACGACGGCCCATGTTCCCTCGTTCTTGTCCATCGCCCGCGTCTCGGCCATCACGACAAAGTCGGCCACCGGCACGCCGCCGATATCGGTCGCCGCCGGGTTCCTCGCCGAGTAAATCGCGACCGTCAACACCCGGGCCTCGGGCTTGCGCAACAGTAACTGCCGGACGGTCCCTCCCCAATACATACTGTGAAACCCGCCATTGACATGCAGCACCATCGACCCGGGATGGTCATCGAGCGCAACAGCACACGAGTCCCCCATCGCGTTGTCCCAGAGTGTCTGCGTCGAGGTCAGTCGCTCATCGTCGCCCCCGCTTCGCCGCATCATTGCCAGGTGGCCCCGCACCGCGTTATCTACCCGTTTCCAATATTCGGGCGAGTTGGGGAAAATCTCGGTTGGCGCATGCCTCCGCTCGTCTCCTTCGAGTGTATCGAGCACGCCGAGCCCCTCCCGGCCGATCCGCCTCGTCAGCGCCCTCGGAAAGTTCGACGCCACCACCGGCAGCCCGTCTGCGCGTGCCCGCTCGACCATCGGCCGATACGCACTGCGATACTGTCCCCACGCCCGGGCCTTCTTGATGAACTCCTTCTCCTCGATCTCACCTGCGAGGTACGCATCGAGCACCGGCTGCACATCCCGCTCAAACATCTCCATCGCCAGCACAACCCCGCCATCCCGCCGCGCGAGCAGCCCCTCATAGACCGCAAGCTCGACCCGGTGGGTCGTCTCGTCGATGTGCGTCTCACCCAGGAAGACCGCATCGACCGCCGCGAGCCGATCGAGCATTTCAGCAAAGGGCAGGATCTCCCCCGTCCGCCCATCAAACACCGTGACCGCCCGCTCAATCGGCGGCGGCGCCCAAGGCTGTTCCGCCGACGGCTGCTCAACAGAGAGCGATGCCGCGCCGCTCTCCTCGTCCCCCTCACCCGCCCTGCCCGGCGCAGCCACGGGTGTTGCCACCTCCGCCGTCATGCTCGCCCCCGAGGCTTCCATCGTCGGCGGTGTTGCAGCACACCCGACAAGAAGGCCCAATCCAATCGCAGACACCAGATGAGAGATGAACATGCAAAGCTCCTTGCAACGCCGCGGACCAACTCTGTAAATCAAAGAAGAGCCCCGCTCACGCCACGCCTGTTGTGCCCCCACGATAGCGTTCCCCGCGGCAAGTCTCCACGAGAATCCACACCAGCCGCCCCCCGTCCCACGCCACGCACCCCAACAGGCGTACCCTCCCCTCCCGTCGGCACACCACCCCGACAACCGCGAGGCTCCCGTGCTGCTCACCGCCAGAGACATCTCCAAAACCCACGGCCTCACAAGGCTCTTCCACAGCCTCTCCCTCTCTATCAACCAAGGTGACCGCATCGGTCTCATCGGCCCCAACGGCAGCGGCAAGAGCACCCTCCTCCGCCTCCTCGCAAGCCAGGACACCCCCGACGAAGGAACAGTCACCACCTCCAAGGGCCTCCGCACGGTCTATGTCGCCCAGCACGACCGATTCCCCGACACCCTCTCCGTCCGCGAGGTCCTGATCGCCTCGGCCTTTCAGGCAGTGGGGGAGGTCGGCGTCACCCACGACCACTACGAAGCCGAAATCCTCGCCGACATGATCCTCCCCCGCCTCGGCTTTGACGAAACAGCCGCAGGCACCCCCACCGCAGGCACCCCCACCGCAGATACCCCCACCGCCGACACCCCCGCCCAAGCCCTCTCCGGCGGCTGGCGAAAACGGCTGGCGATCGCCCGCGCACTCAGCCAGGCCGGCGGCGAGCCCGACCTCCTCCTCCTCGACGAGCCCACAAACCACCTCGACCTCGAAGGCATCCAGTGGCTCGAACAGTTCATCAAGCAGCCCCTCGCCCCCGACTCGCGCTTTGCTGTCGTCTTCGTCACCCACGACCGAACCTTCCTCGAAAACACCGCC
>UOGK01000480.1_pt1 | contig 11071 bp, 5 predicted proteins | sample 1989001 | NCBI WGS metagenome assembly UOGK01 (sample SAMEA4712195, study PRJEB27164) | hydrothermal vent metagenome | biome: marine basaltic hydrothermal vent biome; feature: marine hydrothermal vent; material: mineral | place: Pacific Ocean | collected 2011-06-14/2011-07-23 | depth 1719 m | reverse complement strand
TCCTTGCCATCGTTTGGAATCGCAGAATGCCGCCGACCAGTGTGTATTCCGGCTCGGCCCGGACACGCTTCATAAGCTGGACAGAACGATCGACAAGCGATTGGATCGCACCCTGCATGATATCGGCAGGGGCTGTCCCGAGCGAAAGGTGGTTGATGACTTCGGACTCGGCAAAGACCGCACAGACGCCCGAGATCGGGACGGGCTCCTTTGAGGTTGCCATGAGGGCACCGATCTCCTCAGTTGAGAAGTTCATGTAGCGGGCAGTTTTTTCGAGGAATGCGCCCGTCCCCGCTGCGCACTTGTCGTTGAGGCGAAAAGAAAGCACCTTCGCTGTGTCATCCAGACGGCTTGCCTTCATCGTCTGGCCGCCAACATCAAGCAAGGCGCGTGTACCAGGAAAGAGAAAGGCTGCGCCGCGAGCACTGGCGGTGAGATCGGTAACATGGAGGTCTTTGAAGTCGGCCTGATGTCTTCCAAATCCGGTCGCGATGACATAATCAATAGCATCGGTGCTCAGGCCCGCCTTGTCCAGACAACTGCTGTAAACCTCTCTCGCGACCTCCGTGAGCTTGAACCCGGTGGGGCGCATGTCCTGAGCGAGGATCGACCGGTCCTCGTCGATGATAATGGCCTTGGTGTAGGTCGAACCAATATCGATGCCGACTGTAATATTCATTCGGAGACCCCCACTTCGTCTCGGGGTTGGCGGCTGGCTTTGATATGATCGAGCGCGTAGAGGGCTGCACCCAGTGCGCCCATGTAATGCGACTCTTCACTGACATTGAGGGTGACGCCGAGCTTTTCTTCCATTGCCTCGATCATAGCGATGTTGCGTGCGACACCACCGGTAAAGGTGATCTCCTCATCGAGCCCGACGCGACGCATCAAAGAAAAAGACCGAACCGCGATGGACTGGTGAACACCCCAGAGGATATCCTCGACCTTCTTTCCTTTACCCAACCACGAGAGCACCTCGGACTCGGCAAAGACAGTGCAAGTGGTGCTGATGCGCACAGCCTTGGTGTGCCGAAGGGCTGTTGCGCCTAACTCATCGAGCGGGATATCCAGCGCACTGGACGCCGCACCAAGGAACCGACCCGTTCCGGCAGCACACTTGTCGTTCATGCAAAAGTCGTCGATCTCTCCCGAAGGGCTCACCCGGATCGCCTTGGTATCCTGGCCGCCCATGTCCAGCACGGTACGGGTGTTGGGAAACATATGAACCGCGCCGCGCCCGTGGCAACTTATCTCGGTGACCTGGGTGTTGCCAAAGGTCACGCGGTATCGCCCGTAGCCGGTCCCGATGATGAACTCGACCTCGTCCTCGCTTATCTGTTGCTCGTGAAGGGCTTTGCTGTAGGCGTTTTCGGCCGCCTGGACGACATTGGCACCAGTATCAATGAGCGATCGTCCGACGATGCGTCCTTGCTCATCAATGATGATTGCCTTCGTTTGTGTTGATCCGACATCAACTCCGGCTGCATATGCCATGGGCACACCTCGCTCTATTTGACCAGGGGCTGGTGCCGACGGGCAGCCAGACCCTCAAAGAATGCATCGATACGGTTCTTCATCTGCGCCTCAGAAACAACCCGGCGGTCCATCATGTCCGACTCGATGAACAGCGTGGCGATGTCCCGATGTTTGGTCAGGTATCGCCGCCCGTCAGCCAAGCCGGTAGAAACGGTTCGGCAACTCTTGATCGGATGGTAGATGACCGCATCGACGCTGAATTCGTCGATCATGCCTTCGAGCATCTGGTCCTGATGGAACATGCTGTCCATGGCATCGCGGACGCTCAGAAGAACGCCCTCAGCAAGACTTGCCACGGGATCCTGGAGGGAATACTCGAAACCTCGGTTCGCACCACCGGAGGCGAACCAGAGATAGGTTGAGTTAATAAAGGTACCGCCCCATTCGCTGAAAAGCTCGTTGAAGCGGCGGAAAATCGGGTAGCAAGGCACGCCAACGAAAACAAGGCGGTAGATCTCTTCAGAGAGTGTACCGATGCCGTGGGCGGCCTTATATTCCATCTCCTCAACAAGCTCTTTGAAGAACTTGCTTCCCTCCGGCGTACCTCGAAAGCCGTTGGCGACGCCGAGATAAATCGTGCCATCTGTGAGAGCGTTGAAGATCGACGGGCGGCTCTTGTTGAGCTCGATGACCTTCTTCCATCCGACGCTGACATCATTGGCTTGTGTCATCGCGTCACGGAGTTTGTCGATGTCGAACTTCCGGCCGGTCACTTCCTCGAGGGTCTCAATCAACTCCCAGAGCTGCGCCTCGACATACCGCCGGTCATTCTCAAAGTCGTGCTTGTCGATACGGCCATAATCATTGCGGTCGCGGGTGCCGGGGACATCGATCGTGACGATCGGGATATTGTGCATGCGTTCCCAAATCTCGGCCCACTTGATATAAGTATTACAAGCGTTGGTCAAGACGGCGATGCTGGGCTTGGGGATTCTCCCCATCGGATGCTCGCCGTGGGTGAGCTGCACCGCGACATCAGCCTTGACATAGCCGCAGATATCGGGCGAATAGCCGTAGTCCTCGGCTTTATCGAGATACTCGTGAGAAACACGCCGAACGGCCGTCTGGAGCGAGTTGATCTCTGGGAAGACAACCGGCAAATCAAACGCCTTGAGCATCTCGTTGAGGCTGCCCATCACGAAGACATACGCGCTCTGGCCTCCCTGTTGTGCGCACTGGTTCAGCGACTCGAACCAGTCCCGAAAGAGTTGAGCGCCATCGTGATTGCCCCGGCCGACGAGTGTTTCTGAACCTGTTGTTTCTGTCATGGGTCTATCCTTCATCTCTCAGGTGAACAGAAGGTTTTCCAGGAATGTCTCGACTTGCAGCTCAAGCTGTTCAAACGACGACATGCTTTCCTCGAACTCGCTGACAAAGTAGGGGATGCAGCGATCGTCCAGCGCGTGGGTATAGGCGACCTGCTCTTCGAGACCAGGCTCGCACATCTTCGCTGCTGCCACGATAACAGCGTCGGCACGAGCATCGTCAAACCGTTCGAGCAACATCGCTTCCTTGAGCTTGCGGAGGTCGTGCTGCACTGGGCTATACGATGACCGCTCGATATAGGCATCTGCGAGCGCGAGTATCGGGTCGCCCCCCGGGGGGACATCCTCGGTGATCCATCGCAGCCCGATGAGAAAGTCATCATCGACAACATAACATGTTCGCCCGAGCATCCGGATCAGATCAAGCGGCGGCTGTTCGCAGAATGCACCCTCGAACACCACCCGGATGCGGTCCTCTCGCTTGGCACTCCCGGCACGAATTTGCGGCAGCACCTGCGAAAGCAACTCGTTGTGTTCTTCACGGGGGATCAGGCCGCCAATCGACACGAGGCAGTAGGCGTCTTCGGCGGCGATCAGCCAAGGTGTCTCCCGCTTGATGTCATAGAGTTCCCGCAAAAGACAGCGATTTTCATTGAAGACAGTGAGTGAGTGGGCGAGAGCTTGATCAGTAACCTTGACACCGGCGACATCCTCGATAACACGACGAATTCGATTGTATTCATCACGAAGATATGCCTGGCTGTGGGCAGAGTTTGGATTCTGTGGCAGGTAGAGAATCTGGCACGGATAGTCGAAGTTGCGCCCCCAGATCGCGGCGAGGTTTCTCGCAGCATCACAGATCGGATGAGAGACAAACATATCCAGCTTGAGATCACCCTTGAGCGCAACCTGCAAGCTGGTCTTAAGAATCGAGCAGAGATAAGAACCAAAGTGAGAATCCGAGAGCGTCGGATCCACCGGTGCTCCGCGCACCTTGACGGGCAACATGCCCGCAGCGTGTGCGATCTCCTCAGGAAAGTAGACCTGAAAATGCCCGAGCACCTTCCCGCCTTGCTCACGCCACCGCCGAACGGTCGGAAATGTGTGGTCCTCAACCATCTCACGGCAGGTGTAGAGTGCCTCGTCGAGTGGTTGGCCTTGCCATTCATCAAAGACTAGTTCACGCATCATGAAGTTCCTTGGCAACGGCACCTGGTGCGGTGCTCATGTTTCCACATGCTCTGTCATCCCATCGCTGCGCGGATACTCCCACCCCGGCAGTTTCACCTCTCGACAAGAGTAGTCCATCTTGGGCGGGCGGGCACCACGATCAAGAAGTTTGACCAACCCGCTCTGAATATAAGGATTCCTGTGTGGGTCGAATACGGCACCGGTCTCGCGGGCCAACGCGGCATCGTCCTGGTCTCTTGCCAGTTGGACCTTAAAAAGCGCCCGCGAATAGGGGGCGTCTTTGGCCATCTGGCGAGCTCGCTCGTAGCCGCGACGCAGGGCTTCGAGTTCGTCGTCGAAAACGCTGTTGGACAGGCCGATCTGGTGAGCCCGGGTCGCGGTCAAGCCCTGGTCAAAAATCTCAAAGGCCCCCGAGTGGCCAACCCCAAGTCGCTTGAGCTCCGTGGCGGCGGCAAAGCCAGGCAGGATGGCGTAGTCGAGTTCGGGCTGATTGTAGATAGGTTTCTCGCACCACTCGTTCTTTCGTTCGAGCGTATCATAGATATATCCAAAAGCCCGGACATCGTACCGAAGATCGAGGAAGTAGGTAAACTCGGCACCGCCCCCCCACTTCTCACCGAAGACGCCGACGGAAGCAACCGGACTGCGTTGGATCGTTCGGAAAAGCTCTACCGCATTTCGGCTCGAAGCGGCGGCGTCCTCTTCAGCAAGCGGCGCATAGCCCTTGTCCCGCTCGAACCAACCCCGATTGAACTCCTTCGCGTCGGCACCGAGCATCCTCATGCCGTTGCCTGCGGCTGTGAAGAGCACTGCCCCGCAACGCCCGCTCTCATGGAGCGACAGAACCCGGTGATAGGCGTGGGCGAGCTGATCGATCACGGCACGGTTGAAGACATTGCCCCGCAACGGGCAGTTGAAGACGATACTTGCGACGCGATCGCGAGAGGAAGGCTCGCAGAGCTTCAACTCGCCGTAACAGCCGCGGTAAGTGCCCGATGCAAGATCGAGCTCGGCGACGGGAGTTTTGTAATAGATACCATAGCCGAGCAAGCGAATGAGATTTCGCTTCTTGAGTTCATGGAGCAAACAGGGCTTGCCGATGCGAGGGCCACGGAGACCATCGGTATCGAGCATGTCGAGCATATGGGGGTCGGAAGCGTTTTCATCTCGGGCGCGGTGGATGAGTGTGAGTACCCCGGGAATCGTGAACTCGTCGATCATCGCATCGACAAGCTCGACCAGACCAACCTTGAAGCGCAGCCCCGCACGGCAGCAGGTATTGATCTGCCCGGGGGTCGCGTAGCCATCCTGGATGAGATCGAGCACATAAAGGCAGATTGGCAGGACATAACGACGGAAGGCTTGCCCAGCTTTGTCATCAGCAAGAGCTACTGAGAGCAGCGCATCGACGCTCTTGATCTTGCCTCCGGCACGGTCGCGCTCGGCAGCCTCGAACATCGACCAGAAAGCTGCGCGAGAAGTCTGCCCCTTGGCAACATACTCGCGAGTTTCAGGATCAAAGACTTCGGCGGGTTTGGACTTGGGGCCCTGAGACCACTTGAAGAAACCGCAGCGTTCCTTGGAGTTTACGCCGGAGTAGCCCGACTGCTCAAGATGCGCAATCCACTCGGGATAGTGGGCGCCGTCACGAATGTAGAGGCTCTTGAGCCTGTCGTGGTCGGGGAGAGCGTTGCCGAGGTGACGAGAAGATTCGGTATACGGCATGTGGCCAGTCTGGTCGAGGACGGTAAATGGATTGGTTGTGAACATCGACCAGAGGCCGCCGAGGTCGAGGATGTCCTGGCCGGTTCGTATATCCCATGACATAATGGCGGCCATGCCCTGAAAGATCGGATCAGTAATGTAGCCGTGGTGATCGACGGGCAAGGCCATCACCGTCTTTTCGAGGACTTGATCGGCAAAGACGACGCCAAGAGCAAATGTCTCTGCTGAGGCGTACTTGCCTTTCATAACATCAATGAGTCGGTTGAAATCAAAGGGGAAATAGCCGTGAACAGTGAGGAACTTACTACGAAAGGCCTCGGAAGAAAAGAGGATCGCAAGCTCTTCGGTCGTATGAGACGAGGTGTTCGAGAAAATCGCGCCGAGGCGGTCGATATCCACGACTTCCTCAAGCTTCTGAAAAATCTTTTGCTTAATATCGACTGCCTCGGTCGCTGCCTCCCAGACGATATCGGCGTCAGCAAGATCGCTGTAGGATTGGCTAAAGATGGTGCGTGCTTCCAGTGTTTTAGCATCTTCTGGGCGTATGCGGGCTGCGCCGACCTCGCCAGCCCATTTGGCACTGAGCACCTCGCGGGCGCGATCGAGGGCCTCGCTGCTGACATCGAGAAGGACAACCTCGCAGTCAGTCTTTTGCAGCAGATCGGCGGCGATGCCCTGCCCCATCGTGCCAGCACCGATCACCGCAATGCGACGCATCTCGAGGATGCGTTTGGCAGCCGATTCGATTGTTTTGTCTCCGAAGGAGAATACTCGATTCATAGATATTGCACCTTGCACAGTTTCATTAGCGTTTTGTTGTATCCTGAACAATCATCGCGGCACCCTGCCCGCCACCGATGCACGCCGAGACACAGCCATAGCGTTCGCCACGGCGGTCCATTTCATAGACCAAGTCGGCGATCAGCCGCAGGCCTGTTGCCGCGAGGGGGTGGCCGATGGCGATCGCACCACCGTTGACATTGACGATCTCGCGTGGAAGCTTGAGCTCTTTCTCGACGCCGAGGTATTGTGCAGCAAATGCTTCGTTGATTTCCCAGAGCCCGATGTCGGATTGCTTGAGACCCGCCCGCTGGAGCGCGACCCCGATCGATGGCACCGGGCCGCGGCCCATGACCTGGGGCTCGACGCCGCTGACACCAAAGCCGACGATCTGCCAGCGCGTGGGGAGGCCGAGGGCTTCGGCTCGCTCGCGCGAGGCGATGACAGCCGCCGCACCGCCATCAGCAATCTCACTGGCATTACCCGGTGAAACGAGCTTGTTCGGCGTAAAACCGGGAAGCTTTGCGAGAGTTTCAAGCGATGTCTCCCGGACACACTCATCATGCGCCAAGCACACAGCCCGCCCATCGTGGTCCACCGCATCCAACGCAAACATACCTTTGAGTGCATCACCACCATTAAGGAAGCTCTGTCTACCAGCCGCCCGAGCACGCTCTTGCGAAATGACGGTGAACTCATCACACTCCTGGCGTGTAACACCCATCCGCGAGCCATACTCGTCAGCGGTCAGCATCATTGCGGTGCCGCCGAGGGTGTGATTGAGTGACGCGAGGATCGAATCTTCAACAGTTCCACCTTCGACAAACTCCCAAAAGCTCGGGCCTGAGACTCGCGGAGATCGAAGAATCTGCGGTGCCCGGGACATAGTCTCAGCAGCAGCACACAACACAACCTGCGTGTCGTCAACGCAATCGGGCACTGCGATCTGCTGGAAGCCGGTGATGAGCGTCTGGATTCCTGAGCCGCAGATGCGTTGGACCATGAGCGAAGGTGTGTCCACATCCAACTCGCAGCGCAACGCAATATTTCGAGGAAAGTAGATGTCCTGGGCACCCGGCGCGGTAAACTGGTAGACATTTGCACCGACAACTGCGTCGATATCGCCGCGATTGACACCCGCGCGGCTCATCGCCTCACACGCGGCCAAACTGCCGAGGTACTCAGCCGAGAACCCGCTCAGCGCACTGCACTTGAGGCCGATGGGTGTGCGGGCGATACCAGCGATCACGATATGGGGAAAGTCACTTGAGGCCACATTAGATCCTTTGCGATTTCTCCGGGCGCACCTCGATGATACTCTCACCGGGACTCGCGTTGAACATCTCTTCTAACTCCGACCGAAATGCCGCGAGCACCTTCTTGCGCACGATCTTTGACGACGGCGTCAACTCACCTCGCTCAAGCGAGGGCTCGCGCTTGGCGAGGATAAGCCGACGGATACGGGTGTAAGACTGCTCGAGCATCGGGTTGATGCGTTCAAGCTCTGAGGCGTACAGCTCCTTAACCGCCTGCTCATCCAACGGCTCTTTCGTTGGAATGCCGCGGGAGGCCACCCATTCCTTCAGTCGGCTGCGGTCGGGGTAGATAATCGCGCCGACATAATCTTTCCCACTGCCGACGATAACCGTCTGGCTGACAAAGGGCGACTCGTTGGTGATTGTGTTCTCGATTCTCTGCGTGAGCACCTTCTCGCCGGTTGTCAGCTTGAATGTCCCGTCCTTGCGTCCCAGAATTTTTAATCCATCTCGCGTGAACTCTCCAAGATCACCCGTGCGGAACCAGCCGTCGGCACCCAAAACCTGCGAGGTCGCCTCCTCGTCCTCGTAATACCCCAACATAACATTCGGTCCCTTGATAAGGATTTCCTGTGTCGCGTCGATTCGGATGGAGACGCCGGGGATGGGGAACCCTACGCAGCCACTGCGCCACTTGGTCTTGCCGGAGGTAATCGCAGCGCAGGGAGAGGTTTCGGTCAAACCCCAACCCTCCCGGACCGGGATATCGTGCTCCCGATAGGCGGCCTCGACATGCGCGGGCAGCGACGCGGCCGCGGTAAAGACGAACCGAAGCTGCCCCCCGAAGACGATCTGGTTTATCTTGGTATCCTCGCGGCAGCGAGTGATGACCATGTCATGCACACGCGGAACGCTGAAGAAGATCGTGGGATCAAACAGTCGCCAGTTGTCGATGAGGCGATCGGTGTCTCTGCCCTGTGAATCACTCAGGCAGAGCTCTGCCCCGCTATACAACGACATAAATCGCTCAAAGAGGGCCCCGAAACTGTGATGCCAAGGCAGGTGTGTCATGATAACATCGCTCGGGCCGACATCCCAGATGAGGGAGATCGCCTTCTGTTGCGAAACAAGGTTCTTGTGACACAGCCGAACACCCTTGGGGGGCCCGGTCGTGCCCGATGTATACATAAGAACGCACTGGTCATCCGGCTTCACAGCATGAATGCGTTCGAGTATCTCCTGCTCGCTCACGCCGCCGGGGTTGGCGAGTTCTGCGACATCCTTGGCCCCCCACTGTGCGCACTGATCACAATGATCGATGCTGAAGAAATCCTCAACCCATACACAATCTGCACGGCTGATCTTGTCGAGCTGGTGCTTGCCCGAGACAATGACATAGCGGGGGCGGGAGTGCTGGAGCACATACGCGACCTGTGCCGGCCGGTGGCCCGCAAAGACCGGGACGGTGATTGCCCCGATGACCATCGTCGCCAACTCGAGAATATACATCCATGCCGAGTTTTCGGAGACAAAACAGATTCTGTCGCTCGGCCGGATGCCCCTGGCGATAAGCTGACTAGCAACACGAAGAACGCGGTCCTTGAACTCCGACCAACTCATAACAACCTCGGCGTTGCCGTCGAGATACCGCAGGTAAGATCTCTCGCCCCATCGCTTGGCACGATCGAGGAGAACCTCGCCAAGTGAATCTTCATACTCGCCGAGCGTGATCGTGCTGGTGTGCTCCTCGCCAACTCTTTGGATACCGATGCTCTCATCCAGGCCGTGCGGCGTCGATTGGCAGTAGGCAAGGCAAGAGTCTCGAAGTAAGCTTCGGGTGCGTTGGAACTGGACATCGGGGGGCACGAAGTTGTCAGAAGTCAGCTCGACCAAGCCCGAGCGATATTGCAGCAGGTGCGAAGCGGCCAGATATACAATGTTTGTCGCGATTTCCTTGATATGCGAGCATCCGACGCGGCCGCCAACGCGGGCGGTGATCTCGTGAACAACACCTCGCTCGATCCGAAGGCCGACAAGCTTCTGGGCAGCCGCCTCAACCTCTTTGCAGACTGGGAAGGGTGAGCGGATCATCTCCAACTTGCTGCGGATAATCTGCTCATCCTCGATGCTGATCCCGATTTCGAGCTTGATAAGGTGGTGGCTATCAAGCATCGTACCGACAAGCACGAGTTCGTCATCGCCCTGTTCGTAGAGTTCGATATTTATATTGCGTTGCGTGGCGAGCTTCATAGATGAGAATCCTCCGCTGCCCTTCTCCGATTCGCGGCGTCGGAACCGGATCGCCCGGGCCATGGACTCTTGGACCTGGTGTTCGAGGGACTTGAAGAGTGCGACCTCGCGATCCAACCCTGCCTGTCGGGCGTATTGGCGGAGCGGAGTGAGGATCCACTCCTCGGTCGGCATCAGGCAGACGGTCTTGAGCCCATGGTCGAGCGCATCTCGAAACGCCTTGACCGAACTGGTAATATGGCCGGATGATTTCTGGATCGTCCGCAGCGAGGCCGCCCACACGCTTTCATACGAATCCTCGGGCGCATACGCCCCGCAGCTTTGCCCCACCGTAAAGACCGCCCGCGTGATTTGCTCAATGAACTCTTGCTTGGCTGGATCTGCGCACAAATCGCCCATGCGGAGGTCATTGAGCGAGCCATCGGGGTTAACGACATGGATCAGCCCACCAACATTCAAGACGATCGAGATCATGACTTTGTCGAACTCGATCCTCGCGCCCGTCGCATCCGCGATGCTCTTGCACGGATAGTCGCGTGAGGCAAGGATCGAGACGACCCGCTCTCGCTCAGCCTTGCCGCCGCTGGCGCAGATGATTCTGCCCTTGCCCTCAATAACATACACCGCCTCGGCACCATGGCCTCGCCGGCTGCCAGCCTGCATCGCCACGCCACGGACAATCCGATCTCGAGTTGCCTGGATCATCTCCTCGCTGAACACAGGAAGCCGGCCAAGTAGGGCCGACTCGCGGATCTGGTCCATGAAGGTTTGCATCATCTGCTCGAAGATGATGCCGTTGGGAAGCACGAGCATTATTGGCAGATTTTCACGGATATCATCGGCGTTTTGCAGGTGACCTTGCTCAGCAAGGTGCTCGAGGAAACGGGTGATGTGGAGCGTGACCGGGCCGAGTTGTCCCGGATTGCAGCAGATCATCTGGAGTTCCGGCACGCCGTGGATCGCTTCGGCTTCGAGCAGGTTGGCAAATATCCGGCCCTCGAGCCTGAGCGTATGAACCTCACCCCTTTCTTCAACGAATAGCGAGCGACTTTCTTTGAGCAGCCGGGT
>UOGK01000772.1_pt1 | contig 11381 bp, 6 predicted proteins | sample 1989001 | NCBI WGS metagenome assembly UOGK01 (sample SAMEA4712195, study PRJEB27164) | hydrothermal vent metagenome | biome: marine basaltic hydrothermal vent biome; feature: marine hydrothermal vent; material: mineral | place: Pacific Ocean | collected 2011-06-14/2011-07-23 | depth 1719 m | reverse complement strand
GAGCATGAGAAGACAGAGCACAAGTACCAGAGCACAAGTACGAAATGGAATCCGTATTCCCTGCGGACTCTCTCACCCGTCATCGGTCGGCAACTGCTGCCGAATGTCGTTGGCGAGGTCGTCTTCACCCAGTTCTTCATACAGCCGAAGGAGTGTCTGCATCGCGTCCACAGCCCTAGGGTGGTTGGCACCTTGCAACCCCTCGACCGCCTGTTCGAGCAGGGGGCGGGCCTCGGCGAGTCGGCCCGCGTTGAGAAGGTTCCGGCCGTAGAGGTGGCGGTACCACGCCAGGGCCGGGTGGGCCGCGGGCAGAGCGACCTCGGCAGAGGCCACGATGTCGGCATAGAGCGGGCGCGCCTCCTCAGCCCGGTCGGTCTCATCGAGCAGAGTCGCCAGATAAAGCCTCGCGGCGAGCAGGTCGTTGTGCGTCGGCTCGAGTGTTGCTTCGAGCACCTCGACCGCTCGGCGGAACTCGACCTCGGCCTGGTCGGGTTTGCCGGTTTGCTTGAGAAGCAAGCCCAGACGCAGCCGGGCGCGAGCGGCGTTGGGATGGTCGGCCCCCTTGTCCTGCTCCAACGCCTCGACCGATCCTCGCAAGAGCCCGGCTGCTTCGTCGGTCTTGCCCTGCATCGCGAGCACCTCGCCGAGATTGCCCCGGAGAATCGCAAGCAACGAGGGGTGGGGTTCGTCAAGGGCCTCGGCTGCAACAAGCGCCTCGCGGTAGAGCGGCTCGGCGGCCTCGAGATTGCGCGTGAGCTTGTGGACCTGGGCAAGCGCGTTGAGCGTCTCGATCGTGCGTTTGTGCTGGTTGCCGAGTGTCCGCCGGGCTCGCTGGAGGACATCGGTCAGGAGCTGCTCGGCTTCCTCGGTCTGCCCGAGGTTGCGCAGCACAACACCGAGCGAATATTCGGCAAAGAGCGCCATCTCGCCATCGGGCCCCTCGACCTCCGCCGCGGCCTCCCAGGCGCGGCGGAGGTGGGGCTCGGCCTCTTGCCACAACCCGAGGTTGAAGTAGGTCCGCCCGATGATCCGCCGCAGCGCCGCCTCGGTGCGAGGCTGGTCGGCAAGGTCCTCCCCGATCGAGGCAGCCGCCTTGTCCACGATCGTGCGCACCGTCACATCCTTGCCCGAGCCCTTGGTCGGGTCCGGGGCGGTAAACCAGGTTTCGAGCGTGTCGATGACCTGCTGTTTCGCAGCGGCCTCGGCCTCTTCAGCGGCGAGAGCGGCCGTTTTGGCTTCCGTTTCGGCGGCAAGATCGGCAAGCGCCCGGGACTTCTGGCTGTAGAGCAGGCTCATCGAGATCGCAAAGACCACCAGCACAATCAGAAAAAGTCCGGCAGTCAGCGCGGCCCCGCGGTATCGGCGGGCGGTCTTGCGGAGGACATACCAGCCGCTGTCCCGTTTGGCATTGATCGGTTCGCCCCGGAGGTAGTGCCCGATATCGCGTGCAATATCACCCGCGTTCTGGTATCGGCGGTCGCGGTCTTTGCTCAAGCACTTGAGGACGATCGTCTCGACCTCATCGTTAATCTGTCGGCGGACGGTACTGGGGCGGGCGGGCTCGGCCTGGAGAATGTTGTCGAGCACATCGCGCATGGCACCGATGACCTGGTAGGGGAAGCGGCCGGTGAGCATCTGGTAGAGCATGACGCCGAGGGAGTAGACATCGGTGCGGACATCGATCATGCCGGGGATGCCCTGCGCCTGCTCGGGGCTTGCCCAGGGGAGGCTGCCGATGAACTGGCCGGTCATGGTCATGGGGTGGTCGTCGCCGGTGAGGCTGCCGGTGGCGATTTTGGCGAGCCCGAAATCGACGATGTGCGGACGGCCGTCCGCATCCATGCGCACATTGGCCGGCTTGAGGTCGCGGTGGATCACGCCCTTGAGGTGGGCCGCGTTGACCGCATCGCAGATCGTGGCGAAGAGCTCGAGCATCTCGGGCATCGTCAGTTCGTTGTGGCTGAGCCAGACATCGAGCGTCGAGCCCGAGATGTAATCCATGACATAATAAAACCGCCCCTCGATGCTGCCCGAGTCGTGGATATCGACGATCGCGGGGTGGTCGAGCTGGGCGAGGATCTCGACCTCGCGCTCAAAGCGGGTGCGCTCGCGGACACTCGCCAGCACGCCCTCGATCATCACCTTGATCGCGACCTTGCGCTTGGTGCCCTTGTGGACCGCCTGGTAGACGACCCCCTGCCCGCCGCGGTGGATCTCGCGGCTGATGACATAGCCGGGGAAGTAGTCGGGCGGCGGGAGGTCCGGCTCGGGGGGCGTGCCGTCGGAGCGAGCCTCGGCGGCGAGCCGGGCAGCAGCGATGAGCTCATCCTCACCAGAGGGCGGCTGGGTGGGCTTGGTGGGGTCGTCAGGCATGGCTCTCCGGGGTGTGAGCGGGAAAGGGGAACAAGACTCACGCGCAATCTACCACATATTCAATACTTCGCGTTCTAGAGCCCCTCGCGCAAGCGAGGGATATAGAACCCCTCGCGCGCGAGGGATCGGATGTATGTGACGCGGTGTTGAGAGTAGATGCACAGTGGATACGACTCCCCTCGCTCGCGCGAGGGGCTCTAGAACAAGAGCGGATTGGTCACGAGATACTGAAAAACTGGGAGGCGGTGCCCATGGCCTCGCGGAGGGCGTCGTGGGCGCGGGCACGGAGCATGTAGCACGCCCCGGTCGAGCGGCCGAGCTCGCGGGCAACCTCCTCGATCGGCTTGCACTCAAGGTCAAAGAGCCGCACAACCTTGGCATAATCAGCCGGGAGCCCGGCAAGCGCCTGGTTCATGATGCTGACCCCCTCGTGCTGAGCCGCCACTCGGCTTGGGGTTGTTGTTGTCACGCCCAGCACCTCGACAAGCCCGACAAAGGACTCGTCATTGGCCGAGCCGGTGACGCGCTTTCGTGGGTCGGGACGCTTGGCGCATGCAAAGGCACGGACAGCATCGCAGAGGTTGTTCTCGGCGACCCGTGTGAGCCATGCGAGAAACGACTGCTCGTCCTTGATCGTTGTGCGGCCGAACTGGACGAAGGCCTCCAGATAGGTCACCTGCATTACATCGTCCGCTTCGATGAGCCCCGCCCACTGGCGGCCGATCTTGGGGACGATCCGCTCGCGGACCCTCGGCCCCACTTCACGGAGCAGAGCTGCCAGGGCCTCGGCGTCGCCCGTGTTTGCTTTGTGAAGGATGTCGTCGGAGATTGGCATGGCTTGTGCAGTCTACCACAGAAAATCGCTCTTGCACATATATTCGGGTCAGTGGATACCTCTCCGAGCCCCGGACTTCAGTCCGGGGCTCGGGGTGTCCCCCTGTACTTTTTCATCAGATACCCACTGAAACACAAACCCCTCACGCCCCCGGCAGGTACTTCTCCATCCAGTCGTCCTGTCGTAATACCGCTTCACGGCCGCGACGGGCAAAGGCCTCGCTGTGGCGCTGGGCAAGACGGAAAAGCCGACGGATCAGTGGCTTGCCGACAATCTCTTCGCCAGTCGTGCTCCGCATGGCAGCCGCCCCAAGGCGCGGGGCGTGCTGCACGATGAGTTCGTCTTCGAGCGAGACAAAGACCTGGGCCGAGCCGGGGTCGCCTTGCCGGCCTGCCCGGCCGATGAACTGGCGGTCGATGCGCTTGGCGCCGTGCATCTCGCAGAGCATGACATGCAACCCCCCCGCCTCGCGGGCGGAGTCATCGAGCACGATATCGGTGCCTCGGCCGGCCATGTTGGTCGCAACGGTGATCGCCGGCTCCTGCCCGGCCTTTCGACCGAGCCCGGCACCGATGATAAGTTCGGCTTCTTCCTTATCATGCAGCGCATTGAGCACCGTGTGCGGCAGGCCCCGGTTGCTCAGACGCTCGGCGAGGTATTCACTGTCGGTGATTGACCGCGTGCCGACGAGCACGGGCCGACCCGCCTCGTGCAGCTCGGCGATCGATTCGACAATCGCCAGCCACTTGGCATCGGCGGTGCGGAAAACACGCATCGGCCACTGCTCGCGGATGAGCGGGCGGTTGGTCGGCACGACGACGACAGGGCGGCCGTAGACCTTTTCCATCTCACTGGTTGCGTCGGCGACGGTGCCCGTCATGCCGCAGAGGAAGGGATAGCTGCGGAAAAACCGCTGAAAACTCATGCGGGCGAGCGTCTCGCGGTCGGCGGTGACGGTGACGCCCTCTTTGGCCTCGACCGCCTGGTGCAGGCCGTGCTCCCACGAGCGGTCGGGGAGGAATCGCCCGGTGTATTCGTCCACGATGACGATCTGACCATCGACGATGTGGTACTGCTGGCCGTGCTTGTAGCAATGCTTGGCGACGAGCGCCTGGCGGACGAGTTCTTCTGCGCGACGGGTGGCGCGCCAGATCGGCTCGCCGCTGGCAGCAAGGTCGTCAAACATCTGTTCGAGCCGATGCTCGCCTCGGCGTTTGAGCTCGGCCTTGCGACGGACATATTCGATTTTGTAATCCGGCCCCTCGTCGAGCTTGGCGGCGAGCCTCGCTGCGGTGGCGTAGATCTCGGACATTTCGTCCTCTTGGCGACTCCTGGCGATGATGAGGGGCACGACACCCTCGTCGATCAGCACCGCGTCGGCCTCATCGACCAGGCACGCCTGCAAGCCGGGGACGAGCGGGCCGCCGCCGCCTTCGCTGAGTTTCTGGCGGCCTGCCCAGGCGCTGAGCAGCTGGCCCATGCGGATCTGATCGCGCAGATAGTCGGCCGTGATCTGCTTGGGCGTGCCATAGATGATCTGCCGGGCGTAGACATCGAACCGGGCGGCCGAGTCCATCTCCTGCTGGATCGCCCCGACTTGCAACAAACACCTGTTATAAATCGGTGCCCGGCTCTCGGCGTCGCGTTTGGCAAGATAGTCGTTGACGGTCAACACATGCAGGTGCTTGTGCTTCCAGGCGATGAGCGGGGCCGCGATCGAACCGGTGAGCGTTTTGCCCTCGCCGGTGAGCATCTCGACGATCCGCCCGTGATAGAGCCCAAGTGCCGCCATGAGCTGGACGACGAAGGGCTCCTCACCGGTCAGGCGGCGGGCGACCTCGCGGGTGAGCGCGAGCCCCCGGCGCACGAGGGCGTCGTCCTCTCGGCCACGGACGAACCGATCACGGGCCTCGCGGATCTGCTCATCGAGCGCCGCCTCGGTCAGGCTGCGGATCGAAGGGGCAAGCGTGTCGATCTGCTTTGCTTGTGCCATCAGCCACGCCGGCCGGGCGCGAAGGTTCCGGGCGTGAACGACCGCCTTGTTGGCGATCGCATCGAGCCCCTTGGGCACCTCGGGCTTGCGACGGCGGCTGCGGACCGCCTCGTAGAGAGCGTGGTATTTGGTGAGAGCCTGCGTCACGGGAGGAGGTCCAGATGGCAAATGGCAAATAGCAAATAGCAAATAAAGGCGCACTGTTCCCGCCGCTTGTCTCCTGCTTTGCTCTTTGCCATTTGCCTATTTGCCATTTAAATATTCACCTTGCCCTGGACCATCTTGTGCAGCCTGTCCATCCATTGCACGAGCAACGGCTTGCTCGGGAGGGTGAACCGCAAACGGACGCGCTCGCCGGGCATGCCGACCCATTGGCCTTGCGTTTCCCCGGTGTCCGCAAGGCGGAGGAGCATTTTGAGTTGCGGATCTTTGGCGAGCATCCCGGATTGTTCTTCCTGGCTTGTTTCGATCTGGCCGCCGCCCTGGGCGCTGAAGGAGGCGTGGGGCAGGCTGCGCTGGAGGGCGACAACCTGTTCGACCTCGGCGGGCAGCGCATCCTGGACACGCGAGAAGAGCCTGACCTCGGCCGAATAGTCTTCAAGCGAAAGAGCCGTCGGCCACGCCACTTCGTGCTGACCAAGCAGCGCAACAACCCGCAGATCGGCGGGGTTGATCACCTGGCAGGCGGCTGTCCCCTGCTCGACATACCGCCCGATGAGCAACTGGGGGTCTTGGCCGACAACACGGCCATCCCGCGGGGCTCGGACAACGAGCTTCTCGATCCGCTCTTGCAGATGATCGCGTTGTTCATAGAGCGCCCCGAGCCGTTCGCGGGCGATCTGGGCAGCAGCCGGCTGCTCTCGGCCCATCGCCCGCTGCTCGAGCGCCTGGGCTTCTGCGATCTGTGCCTCGACCTCAGCGAGCCTTGCCACCATCTGCACATTCGAGCAGGTCAGGATGGGATCACCCTTGCGGACAAACTCGCCCGCCCGCACATGCGCGACCTCGACAAACCCGGAGGTGCCGAAGAACACGCCCGTATCCTCGACGCTCTCGATCACCCCCTGCGCCTGGCGGTGGTCCTCGACCGGGACAAGCCCGAGCACCCCGAGCCCAAGCGCAAAGGTCGCAAGGCTCGTCGCAATCACACGCGGGCGACAGTCAGCAATGTTGGTGCCCGTCGCCAGCCAATGGACAAACTTGCCCACCGGCAAAAGGAACCACATCACACCCGTCCAGATCGCCAGCACCAGCCCGATCGCAAAGAGTCGGCCCATCACCATCAGCGTGATCGAGATGAACAGGAAGACCCGGTACATCATCGCCAGCACGCCATAGGTGATGAGGATCGCCGCTTCAGCCCGGGAACTGGTCGGGGGGGTCTCGTTCTTGAGGCGGAAGATGTGGACCTTCCACAGGTATTGGAGCATCTTCATCGACCGCTGCATGAGGTTGGGCACCTCGAGCAGATCGGAGAGGATGAAATAGCCATCAAACCGCATGAGCGGGTTGGCGTTAAAGAGGATGGTGCTCAGGCTTGCGGTGAACATCGCGTTGTAGGCGACCTGCCTGATGATCGTCCCGTCGGCGGAGTTTTTCCAGATCAGGGCCGCGATACCTGCGACGAAAAGCTCAAAGATCATGCCCCCCGCACCAACCGATATGCGTTTCCACTTGCTCGGCAGTGCCCACGCACTTGAGGCGTCTACATAGGGCGCAGGGAAGAGCACAAGCAACATAAACCCGAACTCGGGGACCTGCCCGCCATAGCGTTTGCATATAACACCGTGGCCGGTCTCGTGGATTGCTTTGGTGACGACGAAGACGACGATCAGCCAGCCCCAGTTGGCGGGAGCGAGGACCGAATCGACGCCGCTGGCGAGGGTGTCCCACTCGGGCAGGACCTGGGTAATGCAATAGATCATGAAGGCGAGCCATGCAAAGAAACCCCACTTGTTGAGCACAGGGCGGAGGATCGGCTCGATCCAAGTCAGGTAGCGGTCCGGGTTAAACATCCGGATCTTGAAATACATGATGCCGATGGCCTGCTGGGTCGCCTTCTTTTTGACTCGCTCGCGGCCGCGATGGAGGAGCTGCTCGGTCTCGGGGCTGACATCGGCCGCCAGCAGGTTCGAGTTGTAGAGTTGGCTGATGAGCTGGATCGCTTCGCCCTGTGTGGGGGCCGCGTCGCCGTGACGGTCGAGGACGATCTTCCAGATTTCCTCGACGGTGCGGCTGCCATCAAAGAGCCCGACAAACTCGTGGGCGATCGGGTTGAGGCGGTAGAACTGGTTGCTTGAGGGGTCGCGGACAACATGCCATCGGCGGGCGCGGTAGAACTGCCGGGTGATCTGCACATGCGGGCGCAGCCGGGGCTTCATCGCGCGGACGCGGTGCCAGAAGGGGGAGAATGTGGGTCTCTCAGCCATAGAACCCTCAAGAAGGAAAGCGAAAAGCGGAAAGCGAAAAACTCAAATCAGGCATGACGATGCGGTGTTCATACGACCTGTCTTCCATTTTCGCTTTCTCATTGCCTACCACCACAACCACAGCCGCAGCGTGTCCCTGATCCGTCGCGTGCCGATATCGATCAGGCTCCGCTTGCCCGTGTTGAACTTGGCGATGCCCTCCATGCCGGGACGCATCCACGGGGCGCTCTCATCGAGCGTCGCTCGCACCTCAAAGGCATTCCGCCGCTCGGCATCGGGCGTGGCCAGAGGCACGATCCGCTCGACAGTGAAGGGGAACCGATCACCCGGGCGGGCTTTGGTGGCGATATCGCCGGTGGTGACATCCTCCCCGGCATCCTGCAAGAGGGCGATATCCTTGTCGCTCACCTGGGCGACAAGGACCATCTCGTCGAGCGGGGCGATCTGGTACATCGCCTGCCCGAGCTGGACGGATGAGCCGATCATCTCGCTGAGATCGCCCTCGAGGATGGTGCCGTCGATCGGCGCCCGGATCGTGGCTTTGTCGATCAGGATGTCGTAGAGCTCGATCTTCGATTGGTACTGCTCGATCTGGGGCACCGTCTGGGCGTATTCATCGAGTTTGCCCGAAGCCAGTGCAGCATCGGCGCGTTTGCGGGCTTCAGCAAGCTGGTTGGCCGCATCGAGCCTCTGGAGCTTGAGCTCGGTCGTCTCAAGCACCGCAAGCACGGCACCAGCCTGCACCTTCGCGCCCGACTTGATCCCCTCGGGCACACTCGCTATCTGGGCATCGAAGGGGACGCTCACCGTCCGCTGCTCCTGGGCGCGGAGGATCACCGGAGCCTCGATGCGGTACTCGACCTGCACCAGGACCAACGCAAGCGCGAGAGCCATCACCGCGACGCCGCCGAGCTTCCAGACGGTGTGCTTGGTCCCGACCGCCCACGACCCCGCCTTGAGCAACGAGTCATACGCCCGCAGCGCAAGGTTCCGGTCATCGCTCCTTCGCAGGCTGAGCACCGGTGCGATCAGGTCCATAGCGCTCTGGAGGAGTTCGAGCATCGCCAGGTCGATCCGTCCGTCGCCGGTCGATTCGATCGTCAGCACGCCGACGACATCCTCATCAACACGCAAGGGCAGCGAGGCGATCTTGACATTTGCATCCCCCGACCCCAGCTCTCGGTGGGCGTGCGTAATCGCCTGCGAGAGCAAGACATCCGCCTCCTCACCATCCCGCATCGCCCGCTCGGGCGGCGGCGGATAGAGCACGGGCTGATCCTGATCGAAACACTCATCCATTGCCGCTTCGAGCTTGATGACCATCGTCATCCGCCGATCGATCAGCTCGGTGTCGCTCATCGCGATCGTCTTGACGACCACGCCCTCGCCCCTTCGCCCGAGCCCCTTTGCCCACCCAATCGCCACACGGTCGGCCCCGAGCTGACGCGAGAGGTCGTTGACAAGCTGGATGCCCGCGCCCTTGAAGTTGGGCGCGGTGTTGATCGCGGCGATGAGCCGGGTTGCCAGGTCGAGCGCCATGCTCGCGGCCCGGGTTCGGCTCAGCATCTGGTTGGTCGCGTGCCCGTGGACATAGCCACACATGAGCTCGACAAGCGCGACGGTCGTCTGGAGCGCCTGCTGCGATCGGCTGTCGAGCAGGAGGGTGACCACATGCCGCACGCCGGCGGGCGAGTCGGTGCCCGCGCTGAGGGGGACCGCGATCAGATACCCCTTGTGCCCCGATTCATAGAACTGGGTCTGCTCTTCGAGCCCGAAGACCGCGACCTTGCCGCTGATCGCCGCCTCGCGGACAGCGGATTTGCAGTCGCGGACATGCTCGACATGCCCATCCCCGACCGGCTGCCCGGAGCGTTCCAGCTCGGGCAGAACGGGCCAGACGGCCAACGGCCGTGGCTCGACCTCGGCCCCCGCGTCGTCGTCGGTCGTGCCCGCGGCAAAGAGCACCGCCTGCCGCGAGCCGCTTGCCTGGGCAAGCACCGCCAGCAAACGCATAAGAAACGAGCGATCGTCCGGCGCGGTCGCGGTCAGCTCGGCCACCACCCGTTGCCACCCGGGCGCTCGCAGTTTGGAGAGGTCGATCACCGCTGTGCCTCCGCCGTTTCGATCACCACGCCCGGATCGACGATCCGGTTCTTCCACTCCCCCGTCGGCGGCGTGAACCGCACCCAGCAGTTGACGCCGGGGACAAGCCCGATCTTGTTGGCCATCTCGACCCGCACCCGCCGCGTGCCGCTCGCGGGGTCGGCCGTCGGCGCGACCTCGAGCACCTTGGCGAGATACACGCGCTCGGCCGAGTCCTCCTGCAAAAGCACCCACGCCGGATCACCCGGCTTGAGCCCCTGCGAAATCGTCAGCGCGTTCGGCGTCGGAACATCAATATACAAAGGATCAAGCGAAACGACCCGCACCACCGGCTCGCCATCCCGCACGCTCTGCCCGCGATCAACATTAATAATGTCCACCACGCCATCGAAGGGGGCTCGCAGGCTCAGCTTCGCCGCCCGGGCCTCGGCCCGGGTCGCCTGGAGATCAGAGAGCACCAGGTTGAGCAGCGCAAGCTCAAGATCAATCTTGGCCGTGTCGCGGGCGACGCGAGACCGATCGAGTTCGAGGGGGCTGCCCGCGCCCTGGTCGAAGGTCTCGACCTGCCGTTGGTACTCGACCTCAGCAAGGTCCGCCTGGGCTCTCGCCCGATCGACCGGCAGTTGCGTCTCAGCCCGGGCCCGCTGAAACTTCGCCTCGGCGATATCTTCGCTGTCATCGCCACGAATGAGCAGGTCGCCCTCCTTGACCTGCTGCCCGCCCGAGACGAGCACCTCCTTGACGCTCGTCGAGAGGGTGAAGCCCATGACCGCGTCCTGGCTCGGCTTGACCACCGCCCGCTCGCCAAAGGCCGCCATCGCGACCAGCCGAGCCGCCTGATCGCGTCGGTCAGAAGAGGAAGGGTGTTCGGGCTGGCTGTCCCCCAGTCCGGGCGCAGCCGCCCCCGCCCCCAGGAGCACGCCAACCCCGACCACCATGATTGAAAACGCTGCGAGAGATCGCCTCACAGGGAGCACTCCTGGTTCTTTCATCATCGAGTATAGAAACCTGTCGGCCTTCTCACGCCCGGAGCGTGAGATCGGGGCCGCAAGAGGTTCGCCCGGATGCTGACCCGGAACTCGCCCGGGCGGGGCTTTCACACCCTGTGTCCTGTGCCGGGGCAGACCCTCCACGAGTCCCTCCCCCGGCCGAAGGCTCCCGGAACTGCTGCCCGCAAGCGGGGGCGGGCCTCCTGGGGAGCCCCCGACCATACGCACCCGGATCCGAGCCGGTTCCGCCCCATTTCCCCGGTTGCACCCCGGCTCTCCTCCTACCCTTCCCTCCACGGGCCACCAGACCCAAGCCCAACCACAGCCCAAACCCAAGGCTGCACCACGAGGAGAGACCCCATGACCACCGCCACCACCAAAACCCTCGCCATCCACGGCGGCTCGCCCGTCACAGACACGGCTGTCCCCTTTATGAAACCCCAACTCCACCGCGAAGACATCGACGCGGCCATCGCGGTCCTCGAATCGGGGATGCTCCGCGCCGCCGGGCGGTGCGCCGAGCTCGAAGAACGCTTTGCCGCCATCTCCGACGCCAAGCACGGCCTCACCTGCTCCAACGGCACCGCGGCCCTGCAACTGGCCTACGGCTCCCTCTTCGAGCCGGGCGATGAGATTCTCTGCCCCGCGTGGACCTTCAT
>UOGK01000536.1_pt1 | contig 11390 bp, 10 predicted proteins | sample 1989001 | NCBI WGS metagenome assembly UOGK01 (sample SAMEA4712195, study PRJEB27164) | hydrothermal vent metagenome | biome: marine basaltic hydrothermal vent biome; feature: marine hydrothermal vent; material: mineral | place: Pacific Ocean | collected 2011-06-14/2011-07-23 | depth 1719 m | reverse complement strand
TGCCGGTGATCGCTGACGGGGGTATTCGGATGTCTGGCGATATCGCCAAGGCAATCGCCGCGGGGGCAAGCTGTGTGATGCTCGGATCGCTCTTTGCGGGACTCGATGAATCGCCGGGCGAGCTGGTCATCTCGACGGGTCGGCGGTACAAAACCTACCGCGGCATGGGCTCGGAGGGCGCGATGAACGCGGGGAGTGCCGACCGGTATGGCCAGGCGGACAACCTCGACGAACAGGGCAAGCCGAGGGCGAAGTTTGTGCCCGAAGGGGTCGAGGGGCTCGTGCCTTATCGGGGTTCGCTTGCCGAGTTTACCTATCAGCTCGCGGGAGGGCTGCGGGCGGCGATGGGGTACACCGGCTGCAGCACGATCGACGAACTCCGCGAGAAGGCGCGGTTCTGCAAGGTGTCCGGAGCGACGGTCGTCGAGAACCACCCGCACGATATCCGTATCACGAAAGAAAGCCCGAACTACACGGTGGAGCATGCGCGGGAGTGAGACGGGCGTGCGGAGGGATGCGAGAACTTCAGACGCCCCTGCTTGTTGAGGATCGGAAAAGAAGGAGGAGAGGATGAGCCCTCTCCCCAACCCTCTCCCACGGGGCGTGGGAGAGGGGGCCGGAACGCTCCCAACTCAGCAGCCCGTGTTCCAGGCGTTGAGGAAGGCCAGGACATCGAGCGTGTCCGTGCTGCCGTCGCTGTTGAAATCGGCGGGGCAATGGAACGGGTCAATCGCGACGGCAGCCTCACCGGTACCAAGACCGAACGCCAGCACGCCACCCATCGGGGCATACTCCAGCGCGCGGACGCCGTAGGTGTAGGGCCCGTAGTCATATTCGGCCTCAAGCTCGCCATCGCTCACGCGCCAGAAGCGGATGCTGTAGGCATTGGGATTGTCTCGGTCGCGTCCTGTCGAGGTCAGATGTTTGCCGTCGGGGCTGAACGCCAAATCGAGGACCCATATCCCCGCCCCTTCGAGCGTGTGGAGCAGAGTACCGTCCGTGGTGCGCCAGATCTTGATCGATGAGCCGCCACCGTCATCCCAGCCCCCAGCACCCGAAGCAACGAGGCTGCCGTCCGGGCTGAAGGCCACGGTGGCGACATCGTTGGTGTGCTGCGCATAACCCTGAAACCGGGGGAAGGTCAAGTCCCGGTCGGCGTTTCGTACTGCTATCGTATTTCCGAGCGATGAGTTTGCGATGCCAGCGGAGTATTGTGTCCGGCGTGACGATCGTGCAGCTCTCGCCCAACAGCTTCCTGCCCAGAGCTTTGCCTTTTACTGCCAGCCGTCGCCGTTGGTTATCATTCAGCAGGGTTCGTTTATCCTCAAGTTGTTCCCGCAGGATACGGTTCTCTTCCCGGAGGTACTCGATAGCTCGCTGCTGCTGTTCGTTGAGCCAGCCTGCAAGCAGCGTAGCAAGGACCATGAGGGCAGGTCAGGGGGTGGCCATAGGTATAGTCCGCATATCCCCCAACACACAAAAAAACCGCCCGCCGCACTACTGCGGACGGGCGTGGGGTGGGGTCAGGATGTGAATGAACGGGTCAGTCGTAGAGTGCCGAGATCGTCGGGACGCTGATATCCCGCAGCTGCAGCGTCGTCTCGACGCGGAAGTTGGACTGGGTGGTGTGTCGCTCGGCAAAGAAGAAGTGGAGCGAGTAGGTCTCACCATCTTCGAGCCAGGAGAGCCGATCGAGTTCGATCGTCTGGTCGAGAGCACCGTGGACGCCGCCGAGGTCGATCACGAGCTTGCCGTCGATGAAGACCCAGACATCATCATCGCCGATGAAGCGGAAGATCTGGCCCGAGTCGGCCTCAAACTTGAACTCGGTGGCGAGCTCGAAGGTGAAGTGGAAGTTTTTACCCGTGGATGAGTAGTTGCCATAGAGCTCGCCGTTGATCGGGAAGAACCCGCCCGCCGAGAGGAAGAAGTCATCGCTCTTATCGTCGAAGACATACTTGTTGGTGCCGGGTTCTCGGTGGAGCATGATTTCAAGTCCGGTGCTCAAGTTGAGGCCAGGGACATCGCGGTACCACTGGGCAAACTCCTCGGCGGTGTGCGATGAGGTGCCCTCGCCCTGCATCCGGCCGAGGCTGTCGCCCTGGTCGTAGGCGATGTACTCGCGGGGCGACATGATGTTTCTGCCGCTTCCGTCGCGCCACTGGCGAGTGACTTTATGCCCTCGGCTTCGGAAGACGGGCTTGCCATCTTCGTCGAGGTCATCGGCGACCATCTTCATGTAGTGGCCGTAGGAGCCATTCCCCTGAGCGTTGAGCGGCCTCCACTGAAAGTCGGTGTGGCCTCCCGGGTCGTTGCGGGCGTTAAAGTCGCGGACCGTCCCGCTGAGCGAGATCGTTTCGGGCAGATCGTCAAACTCGCCCTCAGCGAGAGCCGCCCCCGGGAGCAAGGCGACCAGTACGCCCGCCGAGGTTATCAACTTCCAGTTCCTGATACGCGATACGGTGCGGGTGTGCATGTGTGCCTCCTCCAGTGCCTGCGGCTTCGGGCCGCGATCTCCACGGGGCAACAATCACAAACACCCGGGCAGGTGGCAAGCCGGGACAACACACAAGGTCGGCAAGTGGTTCGGGCTGTGCGGTCTGGGTGAGCACTATCGGGCTGGAGCGGGCTCTCTGGAGGAGAAATCGCTGAGGCAGGCGAGACGCCCACCCCACTGGGAACGCCCCGGTGGCGAACGCGACACCCTTGGCCCGATATACACTGCTGGGCTGCGGGGAGAGGAGAGCACGCTATGGATAGCTTCGTCATTCAGGGAGGACACCCACTCCAAGGCACCATCCGGGTCCACGGCTCAAAGAACGCCTCGCTCCCACTGCTGGCAGCCGCCCTGCTCACAGACGAGCCCGTTACCTTCCGTGATGTCCCGGACCTGGCCGACATCCAGAACATGCTCCGCCTGCTTGCCGAGCTCGGGTGCGAACGGCAGGAAGAACCCGGCCCCGATGGCACGATCGGGAACCCCGTCACGCTCCGGTCCGAGAATGAAACCCAGAGCCACGCCCGGTACGACATCGTGCGGACGATGCGGGCGAGCATCTGCACGCTCGGGCCCATGCTCGCCCGCCGAGGCTCAGCCCGGATATCCATGCCGGGGGGGTGCGCGATCGGGGATCGCCCGGTTGATCTCCACCTCCGGGGGCTTGCGGCACTCGGGGCCGATATCTCGCTCGAAGCCGGGGACATCATCGCCAAGACGCCCCCCGGAGGCAGGCTGCGGGGCGAGACCATCTTTCTCGGCGGGCCGTTCGGCTCGACGGTGCTGGGGACTGCCAATGTGATGAGTGCCGCCACGCTCGCTGCAGGCAGGACGATCATCGAATCGGCCGCCTGTGAGCCCGAGATCGTGGACCTGGCGGCCCTGCTGACCACGATGGGCGCGAAGATCACCGGGGCGGGGTCGCCACGCATCACGATCGAGGGGGTCGAGAGCCTCGGCGGGGCCGACCATGCGGTCATCCCCGATCGGATCGAGGCTGGCACCTTTATGTGTGCAGCAGCCATCACGGGGGGGGCAGTCACAATCGAGAACTGCCCGATCGACACGCTCCTGGCGGCTGTCGATCGGCTCGAGCACGCGGGCGTCCACATCGAGACGATCGACGCTACCGACCCGCTGCACGCGACCTGCCGGGTGCGTGTGGATGGGGCACTGCGCCCGATCGAGGTTACAACCCAGCCTCATCCCGGCTTCCCGACCGACTTGCAGGCACAGTTCATGGCGCTGCTCGCGCTCGCTGAGGGCAACAGCGTCATCACCGAGCGGATCTTCACCGAGCGGTTTCTGCATGTCGCGGAGCTGGGACGGATGGGGGCGCACCTCTTCCGCGCAGGCTCTACGGTCGTTGTCAGTGGCGTCAAATGCCTGACCGGTGCCCCAGTGATGGCCAGCGACCTCCGGGCGAGCGCCTGTCTGGTGTTGGCGGGGCTTGCTGCAGAGGGCACGACGACGATCAACCGCGTCTACCACCTCGATCGCGGCTACGAACGACTGGAAGAGCGGCTGCGGCCGTTGGGGGCGCGGATCGAACGGGTGGGGGAGAGCGTGTGAAAGGGTACCCCAGCGGGGAATGGAATTGACCTTTCCCCCAAAACCCGTTCCAGTTCCAGAGTGGTACTTTGGTGTGGTTCTGGACGCCGACACTGAGGCTGCGCACGCAGCCGAAGTGCCGAATCGAGTGCGCCGAGAGGCCCCCAGCACGATCCGACGCTTCGCAGGCTCAGCGTCGGCATCCGAAACATATTGATGCAAGATGCTCTATGTAATCTCAAGTCGAGTCGCAGCCGTCCCGAGCACTGCACCTGTCCAGTCGTCCAGATACTCGACCGTCGCATCGGCAGAAATCGGCTGGGTGGGCGTCAGCAACAGATCGTACCGTTCACCGGGGCCGATCTCCCACGAGTCAGTCGTCACGACCTGGCGCATCGGGCGGCCATCAGAAGCCACAACATCGAAGGGAAGCCCCGCAAGTCGGATGCGGCCCCACTGGTAGGAGCTGTTGAGGACGCGGAGATAAATGCGTTGGCCGACAACAGCCACGAGACGGGTGTAGGGGTCGGTTCGTGCCTGTTCTGAAGCAAAGCCGTTGAGCAGGAAGGCGTTGGGGCGATGGCGGGCGGTGGCCGAGCCGGAGGTAGAGAGATTTGCCCAGGTGAGGTCGTAAGTCAGCAGATGCCAGAGGACCTCTTCGTCAAAGGTCGGACCGCCATCCCAGGCGCGAGTGATCGAAGCATCCGGCGGCCGCACGATAACGGTGCCCGTCATGCCCCGATGGTAGTGAATGATCGTATCGACATGGCAGTGATAGTGATAGGTGCCCGCGTGGGGGGCGAGGAACTTGTAGGTATAGCTGCCCATCATCGGCACGCTGAACGAGGTCGCCGGAACACCATCATTCTCCTGATCGACATCGAGCCCGTGCAGGTGGATCGTGTGGTCCATCGGCGAGAGATTGCGAAAGAGAATGTTGGACTGCTGCCCTTCGATAATTTCGAGATGAGCGGAGGGGAACTTCCGATTGTCCATAAAGCCCTGGTTGCTTCCGTCGCGGTCGAAGTACCAGATGCCGACGGATTGGCCGCCGATGTTCTGGTTGCCCGACATGCGAGAGATGACGGTGTAGTTGGGTTTCACGATGGTACCGAGGCCGGCCATGTCGTTGCTCCAATCAGAAACAGAATCAGGGGGAAGGGCACAGGGTGGTCAAACGGGGCACGCTTTGCTGCGGGGCTACGACGCCACGATCAGCGTGATCTGGCCCCCGATGTAGAGGCCGTTGTCGGTTGTGGTTGTCAGGGAGTGCGGATGCACCGGGAAGATGCCGGGCTGGTTGATCGGCAAGAGAACTTCCATCGTCGAGTGCCCCGGCAGGGGGATCGTGTCCTTGGGGCCATAGATCGCCTGACGCTGGTTGTTGATGCGCTCGATCTGGACATGGTACCCGTGGAAGTGAACAGACTGTCGCATCCAGCCGAGGTTGCACATGCGAAGGAGCACGCGGTCCCCAACCTGGCACGCGATTGCTGTACCGGGATCGCCAGCGGTGTCGGGGAATGTGAGATTGTTCACCGTGTGGTAGTTGGGTTCATAAACCCCAAAGTCCGGCACGCCGCCCGCATCGATCGCGGTGTTCCAGCGGTCATCGGAATCGACATAGAGCAGGACATACTCGCGGTCATAGCGGGGACGGATAGACTGAAGACTCCGCCGACTGACAATGGCCCCGAGGCGGCTGACGATCACCGCACCGAGCCCCATCGGGCCGGCCGCATCGCCAAGCTCAGCGTCGGTCAGCATCCAGGTCCCCATCGGGGGCACCTGAAGATCAAAGGTCACATCCTCGCCGGGGCCGATCCAAGGCCCGGGGGTGCCGCCGACAATCGTGGGTCTGATCCCGCGCGTCAGCGTGTTGTGAACGCGGAGCTGCGCCGTCTGGCCGCGACGCCCCGAGAGCACCGGCACGGTCCCGGCCGAGGGGGTCGAGCCGAGGGCGCGGTATCGGAAGAAGGGGCATGTCGAACCATCAGAGAATGTCTGCTCGACCCGGACCGCCTCGATCTCCCAGAGCGGGCCGGCTGCCATGCTTTCGGTGGAGACCAGTTCCAGCGCATGCGCGATCGCCGCCCCACCGGGAAGAACGATGCCGCTGGCGGCTGCGGCCTTGAGGAATCGGCGACGCCCCGTGCTGTTGGTGGTTCCGTCTGGTGTGCTCTCGGTGTTCTGATACTCGTGGGGGTCCATGTTCGACTCCATGAGGATGACGCTCTATGCAGGACGACAACGCAAGCCGCAGGCGAGGGCTCGCTGTGAGTTGATTCTACTGGTCTTGCGTGAAGGAGCAAGCAAAAAAACAGTATTCCGTCCGGAAATAGACGATACCTCGCCATGAGCCTTTCAGGGCCGTTTGCCAGCCTTTGCTGTATCCCCCAACCTCACAAGCCATGGTTTACGCCAGGCGAGAGGAGGAGTAAAAGAATGACAGAAGTCGAGATCATGCGTTTCCCGTTTAATATCCGCATCAGACACAAAATGCCAGTACAACGGGGTAGGGGGCTCGTCTGCTCGGCCGAATCCACATTGCCAGATGGAAAGAAAGCACCTGTCTTCACCAATATGGAAGGTGGAGATACGGCACATGTGAAACTGCCGCGACCTTAATCCCCGGGCTGTGAACTTTCCATATCCCCTTCACCATCCACTTCCGCTGCCAGGAGTGCCGCAGTGATCTGGGTATTGAGTGCCGGATGGTTCCGGAGTAGTGCAAGAAGCGCTGCCTCAGCACTCGACCGAATCAAATGCTCCGAATGCCCGAGCAACGGAATCACGGCATCGGCTACATCCTTTGCGGGCAAGGTCTTATCCGCGCTTCGTTCCTCAAAGAACCAAAGGATAGACCGGACAACCTCGATCTCATCGCTCTGTAAGCCAGACAGCAATATCGCCGACACCTCCCCAGCCCCGACCCTTCCGCTCCGAGACCACGCATCTGCAAACCCCATCCGTGCATAGTCGCTGAGATCAGGATCGGCACTCAGTGTCATAAAAACAGTAGATCCCGAGCGGGTATCTGCAAGGACATAGGCAATATGATAAATAATTTCTGAATCCGGATCTGTGCGAATCATCTCGACCAGCATTAACTCAATCTCATCACGGTTCTGTTTGCCGCGGATGGCGCTGTAAAGCGCTCCCACTACCGCCTTCTGCTTCACATTGGTATCGCCAAGCAGTTGTCGAAGTTCCTGCATCGCGCGGGCATCCGTTCGGGCGGCCTCGCCAAGATACCGCCCGACTTGCCGCTGGCTTAAGAACCCCCCCCTACGCATGCAGGCCACGAGGGTTGGAATCCAATCCTCCGGCAAATCATTTCCCGCTCTTACAAGCTTCAGGCAAAGGATCGTTTCGGCATCCCCCCCAGTCCTCGCTCGCTGAAGGAGCACCTCATACTTTGGAGACAACGCCTCGCGTATTTGGGCATTCAACTCGCCTTGGTCTGGATCATCCAACCTGTAAATCTTACGGCCCAGCGAGTTGAGAAGTTCGTCAAACTGTTTTGTCGTAATCTCCTGATCGGGATCGCCCAGGAGATGCACCAACCCAAGAATAATTACTGCCTGATCTTCACTTGAATCCCAATCAATCATCGCAGCCGTGATCGCGGGCTGCATCATAAGAATATCACGATGCATCATCGACCTGATCGATGAACTCGCCCACACCCGCTGCCATTTCCAGACCTCGCCATTCTTCACCCGTTCACCCAGCGTCGCCTCACTCACTCCATTTGGATCCGCATACCACCCCTCCGGCAACCACCGCACCCCCCCAATCAACACCGTCGTTGGTACCATCCCCAGCGGCCCAACCCGCAACGCCCGAGGTACTGTTTGCCCATACAGTCCTGCAACCACCAGCGACACACCAAGCATCACAAGCCGAGGCCGTCGCCGCGACCGATAGAGCGCCCGCTCTCCCGTCGGCTCATGCCCACACTCCGGACAAATCAACCCCGCAACCGCACGATCCCCCGTCCCTCGCAGCGTCGCGCTCATGTCATACCAGCACTTCGGACACCGCCGTCGCCCCTTTGACCGCTCCCCCCTCGCACCCCACACTGCAAGCACCATCCCAAACGCCACCACCCCCCAGAAGACCGCGTGCAGTGGGTGCATCCCAAAGTCACGATCGTCCCCGGTCGTCTCCCACGCCCGCACCCACAGCCCGACAGGCACTAGCGCCGCCCCCACCGCCCCTGCCACAACACCCACGATCACAACCCGAAAATCCCGCCTCCGCTGCTGTAGTTCGGTTTCCTGCGCAGCCTCAAACTCGCACGCTGCACACCGTCGCCCTGCCACTTCCCGCATATCCGCCGCGCATTCAGGACATTGCCTGCTCCCCGGCACCACCCCGGTCCGAAGCCCCCGCACAACAACACTCACGCCCCACAGCCCGATAAACGCGCTCAAAAAGAAGAGCACCAGATTTGCCTGTGGTAATCCCATGCCCAGAGTGTACAGGAAACCCCCGAGCAGGTTGCCTCCTACGCCGATGTGTGCCACGGCCATTTTGGCCGTGCGGGAAAGATCATCGGCACAATGGCATCCGTAAAGAGAACAAGGTGTATCAGAAAGACACACAACATTCTTCTCTCAACTCGCCAAACTTACACCTTGCTGAACCACCACTTCCGCACAGGCGCAGGCATCACCTCGAAGACCGTCTCCCCCGTCTCCAACATCTTTTCGATATACGGAATACAGGTGCAGCACGACCCGCCGCACCCTGTCTTTGCCGTGATCTCGGCAAGGTCCGCACCCGTCCGGACGGCAAGCGCCTTCAACTCTGCAAAGGTCACGCCCCGGCACACACAGCGATCAACAACTGCCATGCTACTTTCCTCCGGCACCAAAGTCGAAGAGGCCGTTCGTGTCCTCTTCGCCAAACCAGCCGATCGCAAGATCAACTGCTGCCGGAGTATAGACCCCGCTCGACCACGAGAAGACCAACCCCTGCGCGTTCGCGTGCCCATCGAGCCAGACCACCGACGCCCGTTCTCGGCCATGCCGAAAGTGCATCGAGGGGTCCATCCGCCACCCCGATCCGCCATCACCATACGCCGGATGAAACCTCGGCTCTGCGAAGCTGTACTCGATCACCTGGTCCGGTGCCCCGCCCTCCGGAAACGCAGCATCGGCAAACGCCACCACCCGCCCCGGCTGCGCAAACAACCCCAGCCGTGCTCCCGTGCGATCCTCCCGCACCCGCCACGCCCCCTCGCCCGCAGCCGCAAGTTCGACGCCAAGATACGCATTGTTATATCCATACCCCCCGGCCGATCGCTCGAACCCCCGCCCTGATTCTGCAAGCCGATCGAGCACGCCCGCGAAGGTCGGACACACTCGGACGGCCTCCGATGCACCGCCAGCCCCCCCTGAACCACCCCCATCCAGATAGGGCGTCAGCGAGCCACCGAAACTTGTAAATGCCTCGGAAGTGCGTGTGCGGGCACCATGCCAACGAGTCAGGTTTTCTTGAAACCCGGCTGCCCCTGGTGCTGCCCGATCATCGTGATCGCCCACATACATCAGCAACCCCACCCCGAGTTGCCGACCATTGGAGAGGCACACTGCCAATCGACCCATCTCCCTCGCACGGCCCAGCCCGGGAAGCAACAACCCAACCAACAAAGCAATAATCGCAAGAACAACGAGCAACTCGATGAGTGTAAACGCCGGCTGCCGATCCACGCCGAGCCCCCCACCCTCGAACCCCCCACTCCCCAGTGGGGCGGGCGTCTCGCCCGCCATACTCTGCTGAAATCCACGCCCACTCACGGCCGCCTCACTCCCTCAACCTCGACACCGCCACCATTCCCGCCGCCCACGGGTCTCGGCGAAACATCGGCCACTCCACACACCTCGGCCGACCGCTCCCCAAACGGACCAAACACAACATTCGTTGCGTTGGTCAATCGTATAAAATCAAACCCCCGCAGCCTCGCCGGCTCTCCTGTTGCAGCATCAATCGCCCACCCGATATCAAACGCATCGCCGCCGCCCGAGCCCGGGTCGATCCCCACCCGCCACGGATCATCCGGCACCGTATAAAACGCCTCGGGTGATATCCCGTTGTCATCAACCACATTGTCCCCATCGAGATCACCCAGGATCAAAGTCGGCGAGCAGTCCGCATACCCCCGTATCCCCTCGATCTCCGACGAAGGGCCGTTGGGATTCTCAAGCACCATCCCGCTCTCAAACGGATCGAAAGGCAGCCGATATCCGAAGGTCGCCCATATCCCCGCCTCGCCCGGCGGCACCCACCACGCCTCACCCGGCGGATATGTTGTGTCGCTCACATCATCATCCCAGGTCTGCGAGCCCCACGCGGCCGAGGGATCGGCAAGATGCGAACCAGGAATCAAAAACCACGGGTCATCGGCAACGCCATTCTTATTCACATCAAGAGCGATCTCGATCGTCGCCGGCTCTCCCCACCGACGATTCGCATCACCACCAGCCCAAAAACCATTTCCAAAGACAATGCAATCGAGCCCGAACGGGTTTCGCGGATCATCCCGCACCGTGTGGTCGAATCGCAGCACAAGCACGCCGCCAAACCCGCCGAGCGTCACGGCCTTTGTTGCATCGCCATCGAGTGTGCCCCCGCCCACGGGGGCACCCAGAGCCGCCGATGGATCGTTGAACACCCCATCCTGCACAAACTGCCCCGGTCCCGGCCGATAGTGCAGCACCTCGACCGCAAAGGGGCTCTGCCCCATCACGGGCAAAGCAACACACGCCACAACCAAGAGCCCCGCTACCCGAGAACACCTTGCGCCACCAAGGCACGATCCGACGCTTCGCAAGCTCAGCATCGGCGTCCGAAATATCGTGATGCACGACGACCCACCCCCCAACGGGGCGGGTGTCTTGCAGTCCAGTGGGGCGGGCGTCTCGCCCGCCACGCTCTTGGTGCCCTCACCCACGACGGCGTCTCGCAGCCAAGAGCCCTGCCCACGCAAGCACCCCCAAAGCCCCCGGCCCTGGCACCGTGGCATACCAGGTCTCCCCGTCTGCAACATACAGCTCCCCCGTCACACTGTTATATGCGCTTGCAAAGTATCCGAACCCATCGCCGCGGGGGTCAAGCCGCCGGAGGTCGAATGGATCGTTCGGGTCGATGGGCCCGAATCCTGCAAGCGCATCTGCGATTGCAGAAGCGTTCACGATGCCAAGATACCCCGTATCAAACTCGCCAAAGTCTCCGCCCCCCACAAACAGGTTCCCTTCAGCGTCAAACCGCAGCGAGCCTCCGCTGAGCACATCACCAAGGAACACCCCCCCGACTTCAAAGTCCACGCCCGTCA
>UOGK01000613.1_pt1 | contig 11422 bp, 7 predicted proteins | sample 1989001 | NCBI WGS metagenome assembly UOGK01 (sample SAMEA4712195, study PRJEB27164) | hydrothermal vent metagenome | biome: marine basaltic hydrothermal vent biome; feature: marine hydrothermal vent; material: mineral | place: Pacific Ocean | collected 2011-06-14/2011-07-23 | depth 1719 m | reverse complement strand
GGCGTCCAGGCCGGGCCGGAGACTGTCGCCATTGCCGAGAGCAAGGCGTCGCCCATCATCGGGTAGTACTCGGGCTTGACGCCGCTGTCCGCGTGCTCGTCCCCCATCTCCTTGAGATGTTCCTCGATGGCGGTGAAGTTATCGAGGCTCTTGACGATGAGTTCCAGGGCAACAGACATCTGCATTTTTTGCACAGTCATGTCGTCCGGGAACATCGCCCGGGCGTGGGGGCAGAGGCTGAACAGTTTTTCGTAGACCAGATCTGTCAGCGCTTTATCGTGCTGAGCGATGGCGTTGAAGCTGTCTTTGATCCGTTGTTTGCGTGCTGCGTCCATTGCGGGGGTTCCTTTCAAGCGTGCCGGGGTCGTTGTGCTTCGTGTACCACTGTTCTTCATCGGCCGGGCATTTCCGAACCTTTGTCTGATACGGCCATCACACCAAGATCCGGCAGGAGAAATCGCACCAGTCGGAGTAGTTTGACACTTCCGGTTCTTGCGAAGTGTCTTCCCCTTGCTTTTTGTCCGTCGGCTCTTGCTGCTTTTCCATAAAAACGACCGGGTATTTTGGTCCAGCCGTAGTCGAGTCGGGTTGTGTTGAGCCGGGTGCTCAGGCAGCCGTCCGGAGTTGTCCCCGGTTTTCGGTGCCCTTGAGCATCACCTCGGCGATCGCATTGAGTGCGGCTGTCCAGTCTGCTTCGAGCTGAGGTGTCCAGATCGGGCCGGCGAGTTCAGCCATGACACTGAGGAGTGTGCCGGCAACCACCGGGTAATGCTCGGGCTTGGTGCCATAGTCCAGGTGCCGTACGCCCATTTTCATCAGCGGACCCTCGAGGGCAGCGAAGTTGTCGATGTTCTTGACGATCAGGGCCAGCGAGGTCAGCAGGTGGCGTTTCTGCCCGGTCATGTCATCGGGGAACATCGATCGTACTTCAGGGTGATCGAGAAATAACTTCTCGTAGAACAGGTTGACCAGCGCCTCGCCTTGCGGCGCGAGGGCGTTGAAGCTGTCTTTGATCCGTTGTCGGCGTGCTGGGTCCATTCGGGTCTCCTTTGCGTTGGCTAGCGTGCGGCGGGTCGGCGAAGATCGACCTGCAGAGGCTCATCGGTGGCCCCTCTTGTTCTGCGCACCCTTTTTTGTCCGAGATGTTTCTTTCAGATATTTTCATCCCCGACCAAGGCGTAGAGGTTCCCGCCATCTCGGTTCTCGGACTCAGGACTCCATATTTCCTCACGGTTTCCCGAGCGCAGCACAGCGGTACTTCTTCATCCGGAATGCTGTCCGAAAAACTTCTTCCACACGGCGGCAGAATCCTGTAGACTGAGAGCGTGATCCCTGTAACTCCGCCCGGCGTGTGGCCGTGGTGGGTGCAATCGTTCGCACAGTGATGGAGGATGAGTATGCAACTGAAGAGACTCCTCGTCGCGGCCGGTGCCGCGCTAACCCTCTGCTCGGCGGCCGCTCTGGCCGGGCCGGGCAACGACAAGCTCCGCGCAGACCTTCCCCAGGTTCTCGCAGCAGCACAGGATGGTGAGCTGGTCCCCGTGACCATCATCATGCGTGACCAGGCAGAACCCTGGGATATCAACGAACTCCGCGCCATGGACAAGGAGACCCGGCGGGAGCATGTCACTGGCGTGCTCCGGCAGGTCGCTGCCGGGACCCAGGCCGGTGTCCTCAGCACGCTCACCCAGGCCCGGCAGGCGGGCAACGCGCAGGATGTCCAGTCACTCTGGCTCGCCAATGTCGTGACTGCCAAGGTCACCGCCGAAGTGGCCCTGCAAATCGCTGAGCGCAACGATGTTGCCTATCTTAACTACGACCGTCCCGTCGGCAAGGATGTCTTCCCCACCCGACCCGCGATCGACATGGGCGATGGTGGCGGCATCTCCACTGCTCTCACATGCGGCGTGACGGTCATGGGTGCTCCCGATGCATGGAATGCCGGGTACACAGGTGCTGGCGTGGTTGTCGGTGTGATCGATACCGGCACCTGCATCACCCACCCCGATATCGCCAACCAGCTCTGGACCAACGCGGGCGAAATCCCCGGCAACAACATCGACGACGACGGCAACGGGTATGTCGATGATGTCCACGGCTGGAGCTTTGACGGTGGCGGGAGCAACAAAAACATCAACGACACCAACGGCCACGGCTCGCACACCGCAGGCACCGTCGCTGGTGATGGTGCCCAAGGCACACAGTCCGGCATGGCACCCAACGCCGAGATCCAGACCATCAAGTTCTGGAACAGCCTCTCGGGTGAAGGTGCCGCATGGAACTGCATCCAGTACAGCCTGGATAACGGTTCGAGCATCACCTCGAACTCCTACGGCTGGCTCCACGCATGGAACCCCGATCGTGTCACATGGCGCACGATCTGCGAAAATGCCTTCGCGGCTGGGCAGATCCAGATCTACGCGGCGGGCAACGAGGGCTCGAGCTACGGCATCGACAGCGTCCGCACGCCCGGCGATGTGCCCGACATGATCACCGTCGGCGCGACCGATTGCAACATGAATATCGCCAGCTTCTCCAGCCGAGGCCCGACGACATGGCAGAATGTCAGCGGGTATAACGACTGGCCCTACCCTCCCGGAAAGCTCAAGCCCACCATCTCGGCCCCCGGCGTAAACACAGTTTCGCACAGTCGGTGTAGCGGGTATGTGGCCTTCTCCGGCACCTCGATGGCGACGCCCCATGTCGCTGGCTGTGTCGCCCTCATGCTCGAAGCCAACCCCAACCTCGACCACTACGAGGTCAAGCAGATCCTCAAGGACACCTCGATCGACCGTGGTGCGAGTGGGCCTGACAACTCCTACGGCGCGGGCTTTGTCGATTGCTGGGCTGCGGTCCAGGCCGCGTTGGATATGGGTTGTGCTGCCGACTTCAATGGCGATGGCGAAATCAACAGCCTCGATGTGATCGAGTTCCTCAACGCCTGGAACAACCAGGACCCCGGTGGCGACTTCAACGGCGACGGCGTCTACAACTCGCTCGATGTGATCGAGTTCCTCAACGCCTGGAACGCGGGCTGCTAAGACCACAGCAGGCCGTTCAACCACAAGAACAAAGCCCAGCCATCCGCATGGCTGGGCTTTTTTTCATACCAACTCGTCCTGAGTTCGTCCTTTGGCTCGGGCGCTGCGGATGTGCTTTATACTGAAACCGAGGTGACAACCATGCTCAATCTGCTCGCTCTTGCTTGCGTCAGTCTCAGTTTGCACTTCTCCGGGGGGCCGGGCTTGGAGGGTGTTCGGGATGCGGGGGGTGTTGGGGATGGGGCCGATCTTGTTCCTGTGACCATTGTCTTGCGGGATCGTGCCGAGCCGTTTGACCTTGGTGTGTTGCGGGGAATGTCTTCTGACGCTCGCCGTGCGCATGTCATCACGGCACTCCAGGCGAGCTCGGGAGCGGCCCAGCGCGGCGTGCTCGCGCAGCTCTCTGAGGCCGAGCGGGCAGGGGGCGCAGCAAGCATCGAGCCGTTGTGGATCGCCAATGTCGTCACTGCGCGCGTGACCGAGCAACTCGCACAAGAGTTGCGTTCCAGGGCCGATGTCGAGCGCGTCACGATCAGCACCGAGGACGACACCCCGGTTCTCGCGGCAGTGCCTGTCTCGCAGGACCAGAGTCCGGGCCAGCGAGGTATCGTCTGTGGCGTGGAGGCGATCAACGCTCCCGATGCCTGGGCCTCGGGATTTGTCGGCGAGGGCGTCGTGATCGGCGTGATCGATACCGGGCTCTGCCTCACGCACCCCGATATCGCCGATCGGCTCTGGACCAACTCCGGCGAGATCGAGGGCAACGGCATCGATGACGACAGCAACGGCTTCATCGACGACATCCACGGCTGGAACTTCGAGAACAACTCAAACAATCTCGCCGATACCAATGGCCACGGCTCGCATGTCACCGGCACCATCGCCGGTGACGGCACGCAAGGCACGCAGTGCGGCGTCGCGCCCGGTGCACAGATCATGACACTCAAGTTCCGAAACCATGTTTCAGACGAAGCGAGTGTCTGGTTCTCCATGCAGTACGGGCTCGAGAACGGTGCCGATGTGCTCAACGGCTCTCTCGGCTGGCTTCATCTGTGGAACCCCCTGCGCCCTGTCTGGCGGCAGGTTTGCGAAAATACCTTTGCTGCAGGCGTTTCTGTTGTCTTCTCCGGCGGGAGCGAGGGCTCGAACTTCGGCATCGACTCCATCACCACGCCCGGCGATGTTCCCGACATGATCACCGTTGGCACCACCACCTGTGATATGGATATCGCCTCTTTCTCAAGCCGCGGGCCGGTGACATGGCAGGATGTCCAAGGCTATAACGACTGGCCCTACCCCCCCGGCAAGCGCAAGCCCACCATCGCTGCGCCGGGCATCAGCACCACAAGCCACGCTCTCTGCGGCGGGTATGTTATATTTTCCGGTGCTGCCATGGCAACAGCCCACGCCTCGGGTGCAGCCGCCCTCGTGCTGCAGGCCAACCCCGATCTCGATCACTACCAGGTCAAGCAGATCCTCAAGGACACCGCCATCGACCGCGGCGACCCCGGCCCCGACAACACCTACGGCCACGGCTTTATCGACGCATGGGCAGCGGTGCAGGCCGCGCTCGATGCTGCGTGCATCGCCGATTTCAACGACGACGGCGAGGTCAATACGCTCGATGTTCTCAGCTTCCTCAATGCCTGGACGGCTGGCGATCCGAGTGCCGATGTCAATGGTGACGGCGAGGTCAACTCGCTCGATGTGCTCGAGTTTCTCAACCGCTGGAACGCCGGGTGCTGAGAGCGGGGTTCCACACACGAAGTATCTAAAAAAAGTCCAGCCATCCGAATGGCTGGGCTTGACTTGAGATTGCTTCTGTGCTCGATACGCAATCGAGTGTCACCGTGCGTCCGAGGATTTCTTACTTCTTGAGCGGGCAGGTTTTGAGCCCGAGCAGCATGTACGCCGGGCAGAACCCCGCGAGCCCCGTCAGCAAGGCGATCGTTCCGATAGCCGCCGCGACGATGCCGAGGATGCTGCCGTCCATCACGCCGAGTTTGAGAAAGGCAAGCACGAGCAGCCCGATCCCGACAACAACCCTGAGCACCCGATCGATTCCACCTTCGTTCATCTTCATAGCTGGTCTCCAGTTGATATATCCGTGCAGTTCCAACGCCCCATGCCCGAGCGCACATCGACACCGTGTGCCCGGTCCTCCGTGTATTGGTGCTCACAGATCGGCAGGGGGTTTCACATTCGGGTCCAGATCGGGTGATTCTGGCTTACGACTCTACGATCATCGCCACGCTATTGCCCCCACCAAGGCAAAGCCCCGCAAGCCCACGCTTCGCACCAACCCGCTTCATCTGGTTGAGCAGCGTCACGAGGCAGCGTGCCCCGCTCGCCCCGATCGGGTGTCCAAGCGCAACGCCTCCGCCAGCGATATTCACCTTCTCCTCGCTGATTTCCAGCGCCTTGAGGTTGCACAGTGCCTGGGCAGCAAACGCCTCGTTGAGCTCAAAGAGGTCGATCTCGTCGAGGCCGACGCCGGCCTTTTCACACACCTGCCGCACGCCGGCGATCGGTGCCTCAAAGATATCCTTGGGGGTCACGCCGCTGGTGGCATAGCTGACGATCTTCGCGATCGGCGCAAGCCCGAGTTCGGCGGCCTTGCGCTCGCTCATCACGCACAACGCCGCTGCGCCGTCCGAGATCTGGCTTGCGTTGGCCGCAGTCACAGTCCCGGTCTTTCCAAACGCCGGCCTCATCTTCGCGAGCCCCTCAGCCGTCGAGTTGCCCCGGATACCTTCGTCAGTCGAGACGCCTCCCTCAGGGCCGGGGACTTTGCGGTTGCCGACTTGTGCGCCGGTGAGGGCCACGATCTCATCCTTGAACCATCCTTCTTCGGTCGCCTTGGCCGCCCGCTGGTGGCTCTGCGCTGCAAACCTATCCTGGTCTTCTCGACTGATCCCGTGCTTCTCGGCGGTGTAGTCGGCTGCGCACCCCATCGCCCAGCCCTCAAAGGCACAGGTCAGCCCGTCATTGAGCATGTGGTCTTTGAATGCAGCATCCCCAAACTTCACCCCCTCGCGCACAAAGGCATAGTGGGGGGCGCGAGTCATATTCTCGATCCCACCTGCGATCACACACTCGTTGTCACCCGCCTTGATGCTCTGGGCTGCCATCATCACCGCTTCGAGACCAGAGCCACAGACCTTGTTGATGGTCTTGGCGCTGAGCGTGTCGGGTAGCCCCGCCTTGAGCCCGACCTGCCGAGCGGGGTTCTGCCCAAGGCCCGCTTGCAGCACGCACCCCATCACGCACTCCTCGACCGCATCCTTGATCGCCGGGTGCTCGGCGAGCATGGCCTCGACCGCGAACGCCCCGAGCTGCGGCGAGGCGACCTTGCTCAACCCTCCAAAAAACCGACCGATAGGCGTGCGTTTGGCGGCCACGATGACTGGCTGGCTGGACATTACTCAAGCTCCTCTTTGCTACTGATATCTCGCTGCGGCTGCGTCAATCCGCAGGCGAGAGCGTGGTTGGCAGGACTCTAGGTTGGGCGTGGTGGTGGCAGAGGCCAGGCGACTGTTCGGGCGACACTCAGACAAAGTCCGGCCGGGATATTGCTCCGGGACGGCCACGGGGGCCAAGGGGCGTACGATCACGCGACCGGTGTTTGTTGGGGCGTCTCCGCTCGCTCCGCTCACTTCGACGCCCCAGCGGATTGTGATTGGCTGGTTCAAACACTTCAACTCCAATATACAAGGGGCGAACTACCCAAGACAGAGGGGAGCAAGAGCATGGCGGTCGAGAGGCCCGCCCCACTGGGGGTGCTTGTGGGGGTGGCTGTGGGGGTGTCTGCTGCTTTGGTTGTGTCACAGGGGTGTAACAGAGTGGGAGAAGGTGCTTTCCGCGGGGAAACAGGGTCGATAGATTCTCCGTATCGCCAGTGGCTTCTGATGCTGGTCTCTGGGTTGAGGCCGGGTTGAGATCAGGGGTCGTGCGGCTGGGGCGGGTTGTGTACCATGCCGCTCCAATTTTGAGGCAGAGGCGTGCTGCGCTCTGTGGAAGTGAACGACGAATAGCGAGGTGAGCCATGGCGTCTTCAAATGCATGCTGGGGCATCGAGGTTGGGGCGGGAGCGGTCAAGGCGGTGAAGCTGGTGCTCGAGGGCGACAGTTTGAGCGTTGCCGACTTTGCGTATATCCCGCATTCTCGGGTGCTTTCGACGCCGGACATTGATCCTGACGATGCCAAGCGGGTGGCGTTGGGTCGTTTGGTGAGCGAGTACGACCTGTCGAAGGCGACGGTGGCGGTGAGCGTGCCGGGGCATTCGTCGTTTGCGCGGTTTGCGAAGCTGCCTCCGGTGGAGCCGAAGAAGGTGCCCGACATTGTGAAGTTCGAGGCGGTGCAGCAGATTCCCTTCCCGCTCGAAGAGGTGGAGTGGGACTACCAGACCTTTGTGAGTCCTGATTCGCCCGATATCGAGGTGGGGATTTTTGCGATCACGAAGCAGCGGATCGCTTCTGAGCTTGCGATTCTGCACGATGTGAACCTGACGCCGGATGTGGTGACGCTTTCGCCGGTGGCGGTGTATAACGCGATCGCGTATGACTTGCAGTTTACGGAGACTTCTCCCGGGACGATTCTGCTTGATGTGGGGACGACCTCGACGGATCTGATTATCGCAGAGGCCGGCGGGGTGTGGGTGCGGACCTTCCCGATCGGTGGGCACGAGTTCACGATGGCGCTGGTCGAGGCGTTCAAGCTGAGTTATCCCAAGGCCGAGAAGCTCAAGCGTGAGGCCGAGCAGAGCAAGCACGCTCGGCATGTCTTCCAGGCGCTTCGGCCTGTCTTCAGTGATCTTGTGCAGGATGTGCAGCGGTCGATCGGGTATTACCAGTCGATGCACTCTGGGGCGAATCTTGAGCGGCTCGTGGGGATGGGTTCGACTTTCCAGTTGCCGGGGCTTCGGAAGTATCTCAAGCAGCAGCTCGGGATGCATGTGTATCGGCTTGAGAACTTCAAGCGGCTCGAGAGCGAAGGCCCCCGGGCAGCGGAGTTCTCTGCACACACGCTCAACTTCGCAACAGCGTACGGGCTTGGGTTGCAGGGGCTGGGGATGGCCTCTTTGAATGCCAACCTGATGCCTTTGGATGTCGCCAAGCAGGCGATGTGGGCGAGCAAGGGCAAGTGGTTCGCGGCGGCTGCGGGTATCTCGCTGGTGGCGACGGGGGCGATGTTTATCCGGCCGTTCATGGATCAGCAATCGCTCAATATCGCGGAGCCCAAGGCGGTGATGGACGCGGTGAACGAGTCTCGGGTGCTGACGAACGAGGCGAAGGAAGCGGGGGTGACGGAGGATGTGACGCAGAGCGAGAAGATCGCCGAGCTGATGGCGTTGTATGAGGGTCGGGAGGTGTATCTGCACCTGCTCGGGGATGTGGACCAGATGCTCAGTACTGCGGAGGGCTCGGCCCAGGCGCTCAAGGATCGCGGCGAGGGGCTCGGGCATGGGTTCACGCTCCAGTCGATGCAGACGGATTATCTCTATGGCAGCATGTCGATCCCCGCGCTCGGGAGTGGGAGCGGCAGCAGCAGAGGCGGCGGCAGGGTAGAGGCTGTGGAGGAGCAGGGATATATCCCTGGCCTCCAGGGCGGCCGGGGGGGACGGGGGGAGGAGTACGGTTATGAGGAAGGCCCTGGTGGCAGTAGTGGTGGGGGCGCTGAGGCAGCGACCGGCGATACAGGGCCTCGGGTCGCGGTGACGCTCGAGCTCTCGACGACGCAGCCTCTGGTCGAGGTCTTTGTCGAGTCCGAGATCAAGCGGTGGCTCGAGGAGCACGCTGAGCGAGAGGGCAAGCCGTACTACTACGATATCGAGAGCTTCACATGGACGCCGCTCTACAAGGTGACGCACGAGGAGAAGATTGATTCGCAGGCTGCTGGGGGCAGGCCGGGAGGAGGGCGGAACTTTGGCCGATCGACCGAGGGGCGTGAGGGGCGTGGGGGTCGTGGCGGCCGGGGGAGAGAGTTTGAGGACGAGGAATCGATGATTCCGGGGCTTGCAGAGGGCGGCGGGCGAGGGGGGCGCGGCAGGGTGTCCTCTGGCAGCGGGGGGAGCCAGGAGCTGCCAAAGAATGCGGTCGAGGCGCTGAGCACGCTCGATCAGTTTGCCCCGATCGTGGGCGATGAGGACGAGCAGCAGTATCCGCCGGGGACGGTGGAATCGTTTTTCCGCGTGGCGTTTGTCGCGGTGCTTGGTGAGAAACAGTCTGAAGAGGAAGAAGGGGGCGACCAATGAAGGGCGTGCTCGGATGGATTAAATCGCACTTGGTCATCGTGATCTGCACGATCGTGATCCCGACATCGCTGATACTCGGGTTCATTTTCAGCTCTGGCTGGAACAAAGAGATCCGCGAGGAGCAGGAGAAGCGGGCGTCGAATGCGTATAGCAAGATCAAGAGTGCGCGGGTGACTTATGTCATCCCGTCACTTCTGCCCGGCGAAGAGGCGTTGACGGATTCGCGGCCACCGAATCGGGTGGTGACCGAGTTCTTTAAGGAACAGCGTGAGGAGCGGACGCGCCAGGCGAGCGGCGTCGTGGATGAGGTCGAGCGTTTCAATCGGCGGGACCACGAGCTGCTCGAGCCGGAACTCTTGCCCGAGCCCAGGGAGCCGCAGAAGGCGCTGAGTCTGAAGTATTCGATGCTTGCGCAGGTTGCTGGCGATACGCAGATGGGGACCGAGTCGGTGTATGTCGGGGTGTTCTCACGGATCGGGGCGGGGGGGCCTCCGGATCCTGTCAAGCTGGCGACGAGTATCCAGGATTTGCGGGACCGCCAGAGCGAGCGGATGCTTGCTGAGAGCGGGACGGGATCGCTGACTGACGAGCAGCAGGAAGAGCTTGACGCGCTCTTGCGGGATCGTCGGATCGCCGAGGCTCAGCGGCGGGCCAAGGAGATTTCGGTCTATGCCGGGCTTGAGTCGTTTGATTCACAGGGCTTTGGTGACAAGACCGCGGTCATTCCCCCGATTTCGCGGACGGAGCGTGAATCGAGCGTGCCTCCCTCACTGAATGAGGTGTTCGGGTGGAACTTTGATTACTGGGTGGTGAGCGATGTGTTGGCAGCGATTGATGCTGCGAACACGGATGCCGGGGGGACGCGGGCCAATGTCGAGCACGCGACGGTCAAGCGGATCGAGCGGCTGTCGGTCGAGAAGTTGCCCGTCGAGGTGACGACCGAACCCGGGGCCGGCTCGATGGATGAGTTTGCTGATGAGGGTGTCGCAGCGGGAGCAGCGACGGACCCGAGTGTGAGCGTGACCGGGCGGGTGAGCACGGAGGCGTTTGATGTGGTGCGGGTAAAGCTGACACTGATTGTCGATGCCCAGAAGCTGCCTCGGTTGTTTGAGGCGTTTGCCGAGACGAACCTGATGACGGTGCTCGATCTGGATATCTCCGAGGTGGATATCTGGGAGGACCTTCGGCAGGGGTATTACTACGGCGATGGGTCGGTGGTGCGAGCGGATGTCTTGCTGGAGACGATCTGGCTCCGTGACTGGACGGCACCGATGATGCCCGAGGCGGTCAAGGAGGCGTTGGGTATTCCGACCGAGGACGAGTTTGCAGAGGATGACGAGGGCTAAAGGCCATCACACCGGATTCACAGCAACCAGAGGCACGAGACGGGGGCAGGATCGGCAACATGCCGGAGAGCACGCGATGAAAAAGAAGAACCGAATCAATCCGATTGAGCAGCATTTCGAGAAGGTCATCCTGGGCGGTGTCTCGGTCGTGCTGCTGTGGGTGGTCTCGATGCAGTTTCTCGGCGAGCCCAACGCGGTGAAGGTGGGCAACAGCCCGACACCCGTCGCGCCGGACCGGGTCTTTGATCCGATCGCCGAGGAGGCGGAGCAGTTGCTTGCGAAGATGCGCAACCCGACGCCGCCGCTTCCTGAGGTGCCTGAGCAGGATGTTGTGCAGCGGTTCGAGCAGGTGCGGACGATCGCCTCTGCCCGGGGGATGCGGATCACCCGCTTTGGCGAGAGCGTTGTCATTGAAGGGCCCGAGGGCGGGATTGCCGGCGGCGATATGTCGGCGACGACCTACGCGATGCCGGCGTTGCCCGTGCCCGCGACGCTCGCCCTGGCGACGCACCGCGGCACGATCGACCCCTTCATGGCGACGGCCAACGAGGAGCTGCGGGCGTACCTGCCCAGCGAGCAGCCGTTTGATGCACTTGCGGTGAGTATTGAGGGGATGGTCGATGGGTCGTCGCTCCGGGAGAGCCTGGAAACGGACCCCGACGGCGAGGAGGGCCCCCTGCGGCCGTTGCCGTTGTCGTGGTGGCGGGGGAACCTGGACCTGCTCGGGATCGAGGTCGAGCGGGAGGAGCTGACCAGCGGCGGGTGGACGGGCCGGGTTGTGC
>UOGK01000260.1_pt1 | contig 11862 bp, 7 predicted proteins | sample 1989001 | NCBI WGS metagenome assembly UOGK01 (sample SAMEA4712195, study PRJEB27164) | hydrothermal vent metagenome | biome: marine basaltic hydrothermal vent biome; feature: marine hydrothermal vent; material: mineral | place: Pacific Ocean | collected 2011-06-14/2011-07-23 | depth 1719 m | reverse complement strand
CGTCGTCCTCCGTATTCTTCGCCCCGATTCGGTCCGCATCGGTCTTGAGAATCTCGGCTTTGAGGCTGACAACCTCGCCATGTTCAACAAGATCATCCGCCGGCCCAACGGCATCTTCCTCGTCACCGGGCCGACGGGTTCGGGTAAAACCACAACCCTCTACACTGCCCTCGATATCCTCAACCGCCCCGACAAGAAGATCATCACCGCCGAGGACCCCGTCGAATACAACTTCGATGGCATCAACCAGTGCCAGGTCCGCGAGGGCATCGGGTTCACCTTCCCCGCGATCCTCCGGTCGATGCTCCGCCAGGCACCGAATATCATCCTCGTCGGTGAGATCCGTGACCGTGAAGTCGGCGAGATCGCCATCCAGGCGGCCCTCACCGGCCACCTTGTCTTCTCGACCCTCCACACTAACGACGCCCCCGGCGCGATCACCCGTCTCATCGACATGGGGATCAAGCCCTTCCTCGTCGCCTCCTCCATCCAGGCGATCATGGCCCAGCGGCTGATCCGTATCCTCTGCAAAGAGTGCAAGGCCCTCGCAGAAGAAGCCGACCTCGACCACAAGTATCTCAACCTCATCGAACTCGAACCCGAGGAGGCTCTGGGCAAAGCCATGAAACCCGTCGGCTGTGTTGTCTGTAACAAGACCGGGTTCAAGGGCCGCCGGGCGATCTTCGAGCTCATGATGATGAACCCCGAGATTCGTGACCTCGCTTTCCACCGCGCCCCCGTCGTCGATGTCCGGAACGCGGCCCTCAAGGGAGGCATGAGGCCCCTTGTCTATGACGGCAGGCTCAAAGTCCTCTCCGGCATGACCACCCCCGACGAGATCGCCCGCGTTGCCCAGGTCGGCGAAGAGAACGATTGAGAGTGATTGACACGCCTCGCGTCGGGATGAGCAGTGCAGCCCCCGACACATGACCACGCAGGAGTTTTTCAGATGTCCTCTATGCAGATCGATCGTCTCCTCGATACCGTCGTCACCCACGACGCGAGTGACCTCCACCTCACCATCGGCCGCCCGCCCACCATTCGCCTCCATGGCCACCTCCAGAACCTCAAGACCAAAGTCCTCGACTCCGAAGACATGGTCGGGCTGATGAAGTCCATCACCCCCGAACGCAACCAGCAGGAACTCCAGGAAGTCGGAGGCACCGACTTTGGCTTTGCCTATGGCGATGCTGCCCGGTTTCGTGTCTCGGTCTTTCGCCAGAAGGGCGAACTGGCGATCGTCCTTCGGCAGATCCCCAACCGCATCATGACCTTCGAGCAGATCGGTCTCCCCGAAATCTGCCACGACCTCATCCGCAGGCCCCAGGGGCTCTTTCTTGTGACCGGGCCCACCGGTTCGGGCAAGACCACCTCTCTGGCAACCATGCTCGACTACATCAACGGCAGCTACGACCGCCACATCATCACGATGGAAGACCCCATCGAGTACTACCACAACCACAAAAAATCCATCGTCAACCAGCGAGAGGTCGGCAACGATGTCCCGAGCTTCTCCGAGGCTCTTCGCCGATCTCTTCGTCAGGACCCCGATGTTATCCTTGTCGGTGAAATGCGCGACCTCGAGACGATCGAGGCGGCCATCCGTGCTGCCGAGACGGGTCACCTGGTCTTTGCCACCCTCCATACAAACGGGGCTGCCAAGACGATCGACCGTGTTGTCGATGCCTTCCCCGTCGCCCAGCAGAACCAGGTCCGGGTGCAGCTCTCGACGACCCTGATCTCGGTCCTCAGCCAGCAGCTCCTCGCCAGGATCGATACCAAAGGCCGGGTCGCAGCGTACGAGTTTCTAGTGGTTACCCCTGCCATCGCCAACCTCATCCGTGATGCCAAGACTTTCCGTATCGACTCGATGATCCAGACGGGCAAGAAGTTCGGCATGCAGCTCCTCGATGACCACCTCTGGTCGCTCTATGCCCGGGGTACGATTTCGGCTGAGGAGATGATTGACAAGTCCAAAAACCCAGCTGAACTGACCGATAAGATTCACAAGCTCGGTCGAACCGTGGGGCGGGTCGAATGGGATGAAGATTTCGATACCGAGGACTCAGAATAGGGTTGTGATTGGGTCTGAGCCTGGTTTAGCGGGATTTGCGTACGCATAAACAGGTGTCTTGACCATCTTTGCGTGCTATAGGGCCTTTTGTTCTGCAACACTTTGTGATAAGGTACCGAATCGGAAGAACACAAGCGTCGTCCGCAAAACAGCGAGTGGGTGCGGATGGCGGGACCGGCTGGGCTGGATAGTAGGTTTCAGGGATGGTGATCTTGGAAGATCCCATCCGCTCGAAGCCGGGCAGGCTCGGTTGAGTTCGGGATTGGTTCGGCAGGAGTACCCGTATTATGGCAATCGAACCTGCTGCACTCAAAGGACGGAAGCTCGGGCGTGCCCTGACCAAGATGGGCAAGGTCACCCGCGAGCAGGTCCACGAGGCTCTCGCTATCCAGAAGACCCGCAAGGTCCCGATCGGTCAGCTCCTCGTCGAGTTGAGCTACTGCACCGAGCAGGATGTCGCTGAGGCCCTCGCGGGGCAGGCGGGGATGGCGTATATCGATCTGGCATCTCTGGAGATCGACGAGGAGGCCTTGGAAGCGGTTGCTGCCGAGACGGTGCAGGCGTACCAGATCGTTCCTGTCGAGTTCAAGGCTTCGGGCAAGAAGCTCAAGATTGCGATGAAATCTCCGGACAACTTCCGGGCGGTGGACGACCTTCGCCTGCTCATGGGGTTCAATGTCGAGGCGGTCGTTGCCGACTCCGAGGCCATCGACGCGATTATCCAGAAGCACTTCTCCAAAACCGAATCGGTCTCGGATGTGGTCTCGGAGCTTGCAAGCGACTCCAAGTTCCAATCCCTGGCTGCTGGAGGGGCTTCGATCGACCTCGACGCGGTGCTCGAAGCAGCCGAGGATAACCAAGTTATCAAGCTCCTCAATCTCGTCCTGCTTCAGGCGATCCGCGACCGGGCGAGCGATATCCACTTCGAGCCCTTCGAGCACGAGTTCAAGATGCGCTACCGCATCGATGGCGTGCTCTATGAGATGGTCCCCCCGCCCCAGCACCTCGGCCCGGCGATCACCAGCCGCGTCAAGGTCATGGCCAACCTCGATATCGCCGAGCGGCGTTTGCCTCAGGACGGCCGCATCGAGCTTCAGGTCGGTGGCAACCCGGTTGATCTGCGTATCGCCGTGCTTCCCACCATGTGGGGTGAGAGCGTCGTCATGCGTGTGCTCGACCGGTCCAATGTCGAGCTCGAACTTGACCGCGTCGGCTTCCGCGAAGACGAACTCGTCCGCTTCCGCAAGCTCATCAGCAAACCCAACGGCATCGTGATCGTCACCGGCCCGACGGGCTCAGGCAAGACGACCACCCTCTACGCAGCCCTTTCCGAACTCAACCAGATCGGCACCAAAATCCTCACAGCAGAAGACCCCGTCGAATATGATATCGACGGGCTCTGCCAGTGCCAGGTCAATGTCGAGGCCAACACCACCTTTGCCCGGCTTCTTCGCAGCTTCCTTCGGCAAGACCCCGATATCATTCTGATCGGTGAGATCCGCGACCTTGAAACGGCGCAGATCGCTGTCCAGGCGTCGCTGACGGGGCACCTTGTGCTCTCGACGCTCCACACCAACGATGCGCCCAGTTCCATCATCCGCTTGGCCGATCTCGGTCTTGAGCCCTTCCTGCTGACAGCCACCATCGAGGGCATCGTCGCCCAGCGGCTGGTGCGCCTCATCTGCTCCAAATGCAAAGAGGAATACACACCGGGCGAGGAAGAGCTTCTTGAGCTCGCGCTCACGCCGGAGGATGTCAAGGGTCGGCAGTTCTATCGCGGCAAAGGGTGCGACAACTGCAACAAGTCTTCGTATAAGGGGCGTATGGCCCTCTTCGAGATCATGGAAATGGACGATGCTGCACGGGACCTGGTCATGCAAGAAGCAAGCACCGGCGTTCTCCGTGAGCACGCCCGCAAGACCGGCATGCGCACCCTCAGAGAGTGCGGCCTCATGGGGATTTATGAAGGACAAACCACCATCGACGAAGTGGTGCGAGAAACGATCGCAGAGGATTGACGCGAAGGTGTGCATGCGGAGGAGCGTGCATGCCTCGCGTCGGTCTTCGATGGAAGAGAGCCGAGAAGATCACTCCGGGAAAGCAACGACGCCCCGGATCGCAGCAGAGACAAACATCAACCACAGCCTGAATGGTCGGAGCTGATACCATGGCGACATTTACTTACGAAGCACTCAACACCGCCGGCAAGCCTCAGAAGGGCACCATCGAAGCCGGGAACAGTGATGAGGCTGTCCAGCGCATCAAGGCGCAGGGTTACTTCCCGACATCCGTCCGCGAGCAGAAGATCAAGAAGTCTGCCGCGATGGAGGATGGTTCTGAGACGACCAAGAAGAAAAAAAGAAAGAAGAAGACCGGCGGCGGTCGGGTCGGTGCCAAGCAACTCACGCTCTTTACCCGTCAGCTTTCCACGCTTCAGGATGCCGGGCTCCCCCTTCTCCGTTCGCTCCAGATTCTCGAAAGCCAGGCCAAGCCCGGCGGCTTGAAAAACACACTCATCAATGTCTGTGAAGAGGTCGAGGGTGGCACAAGTCTCTCCGACTCCTTCGGCAAGTGCCCCAAGACCTTTGATCGCCTCTACACCAAGATGGTCGCGGCTGGCGAAATCGGTGGCGTGCTCGATGTCATCCTCCAGAGGCTCTCAGAGTTCATGGAGAAGAGTGAGCGGCTGAAACGCCGGATCAAGGGAGCGATGGTCTATCCCATCGCGGTTATTTTCGTTGCGATCGCCATCATGATCTTTATCATGATTATTATTATCCCCAAGTTCAAGGAAATCTTCGCTGACTTCGGCGTCGCGCTCCCCGCGCTGACCCGAGGCCTGATCTACTTCTCAAGCTGGATCGCTGGCACTGCGACCCCCGACCAGGCTGTACCGGGGGCGCTCATCATCATTGCGGCTCCCTTCGGCATCTACTTTCTCTGGAAGCTCATCCGCAAGGCGGGGCCGGGTCGGGCCATCACAGACACGATGCTGCTCTGGGTTCCCGTCCTCGGCACGCTTATCCGCAAAACGGTCATCGCCCGTTTCACGCGAACGCTCGGCACGCTGATCTCTGCGGGCGTGCCCATTCTCGAAGCGATCAAGATTACCGCCGAAACCTCGGGAAACTATGTTTTTGAGAAGGCCCTCGGCAAGGTCCACGACTCCATCCGCGAGGGCGAGAGTTTCGCCGGGCCATTGCGTGAATCGAAGACTTGCGATGCCATGGTCGTCAACATGATCGATGTCGGTGAAGAGACCGGCGACATGGACACCATGCTCCTCAAAATCGCCGACAACTACGACGAAGAGGTCGATGTCGCGGTTGCATCGCTCGTCAGTCTTCTGGAGCCGCTCATGGTCGTCGTGCTCGGCCTCATGGTCGGCACGATCGTTGTCGCCATGTTCCTCCCGCTCGTTGCGATGATCGAGTCTCTCGGCAGCGCCTAATCCCTCTGGAGTCCGGTCGTGAACCGAACCGACGCACACTCAACCAGACGCGCCAGAGCCTTTACGCTCATCGAGCTGCTCGTCTCGCTCTTCATCATCTCGCTTCTCATTGGGCTGCTGGTCGTCGGCATGAGACATGCCTTTGCGGCTGCCCGACAGGCCGCGACGACGCAGGATGTCAGCGCCCTCAAGGTCGCAGTGCAAACATTCAAGAATGACTTCGGGTTTCTGCCTCCGCTTGTGCAGGACGGCTATCCGGGCACGCCCGATACGACAGGCCCGCTTGTTTCCGTTGGCAGCCGGACCATGCCCAATATCTACCGCCTCGCGGACACAGCCGACCGTGAGTTTCTCCAGAACGACGCGATGGACCCCGACTACCGGTTCAGCGTTTACAGCCTCTCATATTACATTATGGGAGCGCTTGATAAAAGCATTGACGGTATCGAAGGCCCTGGGGCACGCACGCCCAAACGCGATGGTTCCTTTGATTTTCTCACCAACGACACCTACGACGCACTCTTTGATCCCAAAACAGGGCAGGTGACCTTTGCCCCGTGGCAAGTCAGTGATGATCCTACCAGCGGCCGCTTTGAGCTCCAGGATCGCAACGGTGTTGCGTATCGTTATTATCGCTGGCAGCAGGGCACGCCGACTGTGGGCGACGATGAACGGGGCATCCTCAATGTCCCCGAGCTTGTCGAGGCCGCCAGAGACCGTACGGAACTCGGTGATGCGGCCTTTGCGATTGTCGCGGCCGGTGCCGATGGTGTCTTTGGCGATATTCCCATCGAGACTCGCGAGCAGATCGAAAATGCCATGGGCAAAGGCTTCGAGACCGATGCCGAAGCCGAGCAAGCCGCTCGCAAAGATAACATAGTGGAGATTGGCCGATGAACCACGCGCTTCCAAAGACCATTTCGCGTCGAAGGCAGTGTGGCGGGCGTCTCGCCCGCCACGGTGACGGCGCACATTCGGCCTTCACCCTCACCGAGCTTATCGTCGTTATCTCTATTATTCTCATCCTTCTTGCGGTCTCGCTCCCGACTTTCCGTGCCACCATTGCCTCGACCGAGTCTTCCAACGCCGAGACCAAGCTTCGGCTTGCTTTGTTAACAGGCCGCAACGCCGCACTGCATTCTGATCGTGGGGCCGATACGGCGGTTGTCTTTTTCTATGAACCCGGCGGCCGCGCTTCGGCGATCATCTGTGAGTATGTCGGCTCGTTCACCGACCTGAGTGATACAGCAAATCCCGTCGATCGGGATATCTTTGTTCCCGTCCCTGCCTTTGAGCCCATCCAACTCCCTCAGGGGTGGATGGTGCGGGGCTTTGTCCCCGCGGGCATGATGGACCTCGGCAGCAGAAGCAATCGGCCATGGTATGACAAGACTGCGGCAGGCTCTGGCGACCCATACGACCCGGCCCAGCGCAACTGGGTCTTTCCCGAAACCGGTTTCTATGATGCTCTGGCCATAGATGACGGTGAGGATCGGCAGTCCTTTATGATCCGCTTCAACGGGGGCATCGGCTCGGTCGCCCTCGGTGATACCCGCGAGGCTCTCGTTCTCTCGCCGAGGCCAACCGCTGCGGGCCGAACCACGAATCCCTATAACACCTTCCGCGTGGATATCGGTGCCAACACCGCGGCGGTCGTTCGCAAGGCCCTGCTCCGCTTCGAGAGTGGCGGTCTCTTCGGCGGCGGGATGGACCCGCTGACACGACTCTTTGGTGATATCTCCGGCGATACCGTCCTCTGCCGAACTGTCGAGCAGGTTGTTCTCTACAGCGCCCCCGATCTTGCAGCTGCCATCGGCACCAAACTCGACCGCGACACCGGCTGCTTCTATAAAATGCTCAAGGGCAAGAACAACGAGCCCAGGTATGGCATCCGCAATACCTTCTTTGACAAGATTCCTCTCTGGCTCGAAGGTGACACGAACTTCAATGGTGAGTTCGATCCTTACGCAGAGGAGAACCCCGACCTCCCAGCCGCACGCATCTATACATTCCAGCGATACACCGGGGCACTTCAGCCTGTCCCGTTGCTCGATCTCGACGGCGTTCCTCTCTCTGGAGGTGCCCGATGAGTTTCTCTTTCGCCACCACAGCAGCCTCTGTTCGCCGGGCCTTCTCGCTTGTCGAGGTGCTCGTGGCGGTCTTTGTTCTTGCTCTCGGCCTTCTGGGCCTCGGAGCGGTCTTTCCTGCGGTTCTTCGTCAGCAGCGCATCGCCACAGAAACGACTCAGGGCCTTAGTGCCCAGAATGCCGTCGCCCCTATTCTCGCCAGCAATGCCAACTTCAGGCCCGGCGGTCGGGGCTGGGCGGCACTCAAGCAGTATGTCATTGACAACCAGGCCTCAAACGGGGATTGGGTTGCTGTCGAACCAGAGCAAAAAGTTCAGGACCACCTCGGAAGTTACATTCTTCCTCCCGCATCCAGCGACCCTGATCCTACCGACATCTATCTTCCTCTGGCCCAACGACTCTACCCGCTCCCCCTCTCCACTAGCGGAGAGCCCAAGTTCGTCTGGGATATCGTTGCCAGGCTCTCCGGGAATCCGCTCTCCCCCAACTACCCGGATGACAGCCCCATCCTCGTTGCTATCTTTCTTCGGCCCATTGATACGGGGATCAAGAACAGCTTTCGCCAGGGCGCCAATGAGCCCACCCGCTATTCTCTTACCTCGACCCTCATCGGCGATCCGAACACCCCCGGCCAACCATCGCTTAAGTTCCGGCGAAACCCCATCTCTGTCGATCGATCTGGTGCGCCGACCTTTGACGGTCAGCGCCGCCGAGGGTCGCAATACAGCACGCCGATTATTGTCAATATTACTGGCCCCGGCACAGGAAATGGCCCTCAGAATCTGATGGTCATCGACGACATGGTCAGTGCCAAAACCAATAAGGATGTTGCGACGCTTCTTCTTGCGGTACGCGGCCAGCGATTCCTCGACAGCCGCGGCTATATGTATACCGTGACCAAGGTCAACGATATCGCCGGGCGTGCGAGAACCATGAACTTCGATCCTCCAATTGTGGAAGAGGATACGAACGGTGACGGGGTCTTCAACGACAGCGATTTCAACCCCATTATCTTCCTCCCCAGGTCTACTCCCATCAAACCCTACATCTTCACTGCTGATCCCATCACCCCTTAGGCACGCCAACCCAGCCACCCGAGCCACGCCATGCATATGCGCACAACACAAAACCAGGCAGCGCGGCCACCCTTTGGCTTTACGCTCATCGAACTCATCGTGGCGATCGGGGCCATCGCCATTCTCGCCGTTGGTATCGCGTCCATCTTCGGGGCGGTGGGCAAGACCGTCGCCGGCGGCCGTCGCGTCAGCAACCTCAACGAATACGCCTCACTCATCGAGCGCCAGATGCGAGCTGATTTCCAGGCAATGACCCGCGATGGCGTGCTGGTCATTCGTCACGAGGAGGCGAACGAGGGGCTGCCCGTTCAGCTTCATCCAGACGACTTTACTCCGCGTCCCCGTCGTATTGATCAGATTATCTTCTTCCGTCACGGCAACTTCTCGACGACCCGTGCCCCCGTCATTCCCGGTTTCAACGCGACCTCTTCCGAGGCCATGATCCGCTACGGGCACGGCATGCGGTTCGATCCGCTCGAAGACTACCTCGCGACCCCTGCCTTTGAGCTCCCACAGGTTGATGACGGCCGAATTCCGGCGACGGGTTCAGGCACTCCCTTCCGCGATGACCTCGCGCTCGGCGAAGTTCCTTCCGGTGGAGCCAACCCCAACCTCTACGCCTCTGCGTGGACGCTACAGCGACAGGTCACACTGCTCACCCCCCCCAGTAGTGCTGACCAAGACCTCCCGTTTGTTACCGATCCCATCTGGGGTAGTGGGGTGGGGCAACTCGGTCTCGATCGCATCGAAGCTCTTGACAATGAGATTCAGATCACCGGTCAGCCCGCTGCCAGTTCTCCTTTTACCACACTTCAGGCATTGTTCCCGACTGTCTTCCCGACAAACTTTGTGCGAGGGGCTGCTGGCGATGGCGACCGCCACCCGACCATTGCGTCGGGTCTTGTCGATATCGCGACCACCGATCTTGCTGAGATTCGCCGCATTATCTCTGATGTCGCAGCGTTCCCGTGGGATATCACCGCCGAGACAGACCTTTTCGATCCGACCACTCCCGCCAGTTCCCTCTTTGATGACCAGTTCGACCGCAACGCCGGCGTCCCCCTCGGTGATATCCAGTTCATCCATGCCTGGATGGACGACCTCTTTCCGACGAACCCGCACCCCAACGACAACCGTGCCCCGGCAACAACCGCCGGTATCCGCCCCCGGTACGAGCCCGCACTTCCAGACTTGATTGGCACGCTCGCCAACTACGACAATAATACTTCGGGTGTTCCCGTTTTCGAGCAGAACCTTCGTCTTGCCGATCAGCAGGTTCTCGGCTCCTCCGTCTTTGTCCCCCAGTGTACCGAGTTCATCGTCGAGTATTCGTTTGGGCAGGTTGTCGATAACATTTCCAGCCCCCTCCATGGCCAGCTCATCTGGTTCGGCAAGCAACGCGACCTCACGATCGAAGGTATTGCGACCTCCGTCATCAGGCCCTATCCAACCTTTGAAGACCCCTTCTTCAGTGGCACCCTCAATACTTATATCTACAACATGCCTTACCGGCGTCTCGATGGCACTCCCGCCACTCAGCCGCTCCCCATCAGCGTTCTCTATCAGAACCCCGCCCCGGCTCCCGATGACTTCCCTGACATCGTCACTGCCCACTTCGGTTACATCCATCCCTACTACGCGCCCACCAATCCCGACGGCCTCGATCCCGAGACCCTTCCTTGGCCGTGGCCCAAGCTCATCCGCGTCACCATGACGCTCGCAGATCCTGTCGATCCGTCGATCGAACAAACTTTCCAGTTCGTCTTTGAGACACCTGAGACCGACGCCTTCTGATTGCCCCCAAGGGGCAGCCGCACCGCTTGCCGAGGCCCCGCGCCGACGCCAAGGAGATTGCCATGTTCTGGCGAATACTCAAACGCAACAAGACCTCATGCTCCAAGGCCCGCCTTGCTGCGATCAGCACCACCCGGCCCGCGATCTTCTCGCGGGTGGCGGGCATCCCCGCTGGTCTCCGCCAGACACGCCGGGGGTCTTTCCTCATCATGGTTGTCGGCACGCTTGCTTTGCTCTCGGTTATTACGGTGATCTATGTTTCGGTCGGCCGTTCTGACAGCCAGACCAGTGCTGCTGCCCTCAAGCATGAGGTTCGTGATAATGCTCCGGAGCAGATCCGCGACTACATCGCGGACATCATCGCGGCCGACCTCTTTGATACGGTCTATCTCGGAGAGCGGGACGAAAACGGCGACCCCATCTTCCGACGCGAGGCGTGGGATTATCCGTCCACGGCCTATTCCACCATACTTCCTGACGGTGTAAACGATATTTCTGGCGAAATCACTGTTGGGGCAGGGGCCGACCAGCGACTCTGGTTTACCCCCACCGGCAACGGCACCGGCACCGATCCATGGCTCGCCTCTTCTGAGCCGACCCTTCTTAACTTCGACGGCACTGGTCTCTCTGGAGAGACTATGCCAGCCGACTACTACCTCGAACGCCTCGACAGGTTGAACCTTACCAATATTGCTCCTGATGGCAGCTTTGTGAATCTTTACAACCTTCGAGGACAAACTGTCGGCGGTGTTTCCAGGGGCAACTTTGATGCTACGCCTTGGGAGATGCGGGGTGACCCCCTTGATCCCGATTCGTCAGGAGCCCCGCTTACGCTCTTTGAAGACAGTCCTGAAGCTCCTTCTGCCAGCCGCGGCTTCCTGCGAGATTTTGGAGGTACGGCACAACCCTCAAGCGATGCGATCGCCGCTCCTGCCGACTGGACTTCTCGCCAGCGTTGGGCCGTCTTCCCCAAGGTCGAGCCGCAGCTTGATCCGGGTGATCCGAACTATCTTCTCTATCAGTATGCCGATGCCGATGGTGATGGCATTGTGGACAGCCGGTGGTTCGAGATGGTGGAAGACCGAAGTCCGGCTGACGATTTCAGCCGCCAACTTCTCGACCAGGACGATCGGCTCCGGTTCTTCGTCGCTGCCCGCATCGTCGATCTTTCCGGCCGGGTGAATGTCAACACCGCGACCGACACGACGCTTGCCCCGGTCGCTGAAGACCCCTATGGCCTCAACCCCTCGGCGATCGACCTCCGGCGGCTCCTCACGCTCGAAGATTTTGCTACCGATACCCGCACCATCGTCGGTTATTCCGACCACCTCCAGCCGAACTATCCCAATGCTCCGGATGCGAACGATCCTGAGAACTATG
>UOGK01000645.1_pt1 | contig 12899 bp, 9 predicted proteins | sample 1989001 | NCBI WGS metagenome assembly UOGK01 (sample SAMEA4712195, study PRJEB27164) | hydrothermal vent metagenome | biome: marine basaltic hydrothermal vent biome; feature: marine hydrothermal vent; material: mineral | place: Pacific Ocean | collected 2011-06-14/2011-07-23 | depth 1719 m | reverse complement strand
TCCCGGTTGCGCGGATCCGCCCGGCGACGCTCGGGAGCAGATCGCGGTGTTCACGCGTAAACCGCAGGAGCACCGAGCCGGCAAGCACCGCAAAGATCACCACACCGAAGGCGAAGACCATGTGCGTGAGCAGGATGTGGAACGAGCCGGGACTCTCACCCCGGCGGAGGTGCCGATACATCGCACCGAGCACCAGTTGCACGATCGAGATATGGAGCGCCCCGGTCGTGAAGACGCGGACCGATCGCGTGGCGATTTCGCCTTCGAGCAGTTGCAGGCCGCGATAGGAGGGGGACATCCAGAGGGCCAAGACGGCCGCGTAGGCAAGCACGACCTGGCCGAAGGCTCCGTGGAGTGCGGCGAGGACGGGGCTGTTGAGCACGACCCGCTGGCCGCCGAGGATGCCCTGGAGGATCACCGCGAGGAGGAGGGCGGTGGTCCAGATGCCGAATTTTTTGCGTGTTTCTGGCCCGAGGATCACGACGAGCCAGAGGAGCAGGGTTGCCAGCCCGGCGAGTGAGCCGAAGAGGCGGTGGGAGTGTTCGAGGAAGATCCGGGGCTGGGACATGAGGGAGACGGGGTAGAGGAACATGTTGGCGCCGAAGGTGTCGGGCCAGCCTCGGACAGCCATGCCGCTCTCGGAGCTGGTGACGAGCCCGCCGAGGAGGATGAGGGGGATGTAGGAGACCATGACGACCCACGCCAGGCGGGCGGGCCAGGGGTCGATGCCGATGGTGGGGAGCAGCACTTGGGATTTTGTCACTTTGCCGAAAAAAGCGCCCATCGCCCCGATGATGCCTCCTGCGATAAGGAATCCGCCCGCCAGGAGCACGGCTGCCGGGCGCAATGCGGCTTGTCCCTCGGTGTAGGCGGCCGGGTCGGGCTGCTCGACGAGGACCGAGCCGAGGGCCATGAGGCTGATGGCTGCGGTGACCAGGCCTGCGAGGATCGCCCCTCCCAGCCCTGGACGGACCATTCTGGCTCCAAGAGTTGCGAGCACAACCCAAACAATCAGCACCGCGGGTCCCATAACTGCCGGGGGCAGGTTGAGCCCCGGGAGGTGGAGCGAAAACCAGACGGTCCAGAGCCCGACAGTGACTCCCAGGCCTAGTAAAAACACCCGAACTGGTGCCAAAGAGAACCCGGAAAGCGCATGTTTGGTTTTTTCTTGGTACTTCATGGTGTTGACAATCGTATGCCGAGTCCGATATGGAAGGTCTATACAGTGCATACTAGGCTGCTGCGACTGTGTCTCAATTGCTCGCCGATGGCGTGCTTGATTTGACAAACCACTCACCGAGTGTGGATATTTGTCCCCTGTAGCAGCCGTGTTGCCAGCCGGCCCATTCGGGGGCCTGTCTGGTGTCTCGCTCGTCGGGTTCTTTTTTTGCCCGGTTTTTGCCTTCTTGTTTCCCGATCCTTCGGGCTGTCCCGAGCGAAGGAGCGCATCGTGTCGGTCATCTTTCCCAAATGGATGAACGCCCTGCCAACTCTCGGCGCACTTGGCGCTGTGGGCGGTGCGGTCGTTGTGGTGCTTGGCGGGTGGTATTGGGCAACGCCTGATTTCTTCGAGGTCGGGTACAGCCCTGTGCAGCCGGGCTCTGGGTTCAACCATCAGGTCCATGTGGGGAAGCTCGGCATGGACTGCCGATATTGCCACACCAATGTCGAAGAGTCGCCCGAGGCGAACATCCCCCCTGTCTCGACCTGCAACAGTTGTCACGGCGAGAACCGGGTGAGCCCGGCGATCTCGACAGCCTCTGATGCGAAGGTGCTCTTCATCCGGGAGGCGTACGCGGAGGACAAGTCGATCGAGTGGCGTCGTGTTCACAAGCTGCCCGATTATGTGCGAAACTTCCCGCATGATGTCCATGTGACGGCGGGCGTGAGTTGTTTTTCTTGTCACGGGCAGGTGATGGCGATGCCTCAGGTGTATCAGAAGGAGGGGCTCGGGATGGGCTGGTGTCTTGATTGCCATCGGCATCCCGAGAAGGCGTTGGTGCCTCCGGACAAGGTGACGGATCTGCTCTGGGTGCAGGGCGAGCTTGAAGCCCGTGCCAAGGGCGAGGGGACGACCAATACCGAGGCGTTGCGAAGCCAGTTGTGGGACTCGCCACCCCAGACATGCGGGGCGTGTCATCAGTAACTCCTGAGTCTTTGTATTCTTTCCGGCAGCCACCATCACGCAGAGCCTCCGATCGACAGCAAGCGAGAGTGAGCATGACACACAAGCAGGGATCAACAGCCCGCGACCACCAGCCAGCCGAGATGGCCTTGCGCGCGGGCACCCCGACCAGCCCCGCCGTCTGGCGGAGCGTCGATGAGTTTGCCCAGACGCCCGCCTTCCGCGAGATCGTCGAACGCGAGTTTCCGGCGGGTGCATCGGAGCTTGCGGGCAGTTCCCGGCGGGACTTTGTCAAGCTCATGGGGGCGAGCCTTGCGTTGGCAGGGGCAGCGACGATTCCCGGTTGTCGTCGGCCCGACCACAAGATTCTGACTTATTCGCAGATCGTTCCCGAAAATATCATCCCCGGGAAGCCGCTCTTTTATGCGACCAGCGTGCCGTTGCCCGGCGGCGGGGCGGAGGGGCTGCTTGTTGAGACGCACGAGGGCCGCCCGACGAAGGTCGAGGGCAACCCGCTCCATCCCAACAACCGCGGCCGATGCAGCCCGCAGGCGCTTGCCAGTCCGTTGACGATCTATGACCCTGACCGCCTCAAGTTCCCGGTTTATGACAACCCCGCCAAGGGCAAGGTCGCGGCGTCGTGGGATGATTTCGCATTGTGGTCCACCGAGCACTTTGCCCAGTATGCCGGTGACGGCTCGGGGCTTGCCTTCCTTGTCGAACCCCGCTCGACGCCCGCGTGGGAGGCGACCAAGGCGAAGGTGCAGAAGCGGTATCCCAATGCCCGGTGGGTTTCGTACTTGCCGGCAGGGAGCGACGCGGCCAACGAGGGCTCGCAGATTGCCTTCGGGCAGCCGATGCGTGAGGTCTTTGACTTTGGCAAGGCTCGTGTTGTTGTGGCGCTCGATCGGGACTTTACCGAGGGCGAGGCTGGGGCAATCGCAAATGCCCGAGGGTTTGGGGCGTCTCGTCGCGTCTGGAAATCGACTGATTCGATGTGCCGTCTTTATGCGGTCGAGCCCTCGTACTCGGGGCTCGGCGGGCTTGCGGATCACCATGTTCGGCTCGCCCCCTCGCAGATCCCCGCGTTCACGGTCGCGCTTGCCAAGGCGGTGCTCGGCAGCCTCAATGATGCACCGCTCCGGGCAGCGGTCGAGGCGATCACGCTGCCCGACACCAGCGCCTTTGACTCCCTCCCGACCGAGACCAAGGGCAAGTCGTTTGTGCAGTTGCTTGCGGAGGACTTGCTCGCAGCTGAGCATCTCGGGCACTCGCTGATCGCGGTCGGCAAGACCCAGCCCGCAGCGATCCACGCCCTGGTGCATGCGCTCAACGCCGCTCTGGGCAACACGGGTTCGACCGTTCGCTACATCGAGCAGACGGGCGACCTGGCTGCCCCGGTGATGGCGGGTCTGCGTTCGCTGACCAGCGAGATGGCCTCGGGCAGCATCAAGACGATCGTCTGTGTCAATGTCAACCCGGTGTTTGACGCTCCGGCTGATCTGGGCTTTGCGGATGCCTTTGCGAAGGTGCCGGCCCGGGTGTGCCTCTCGGTCGGCAAGACGGAAACCTCGGAGGCTTCGACCTGGGCGCTCAACGGGGCGCACTGGCTCGAGTCGTGGAGCGATACCGTCGCCAACGACGGCACCATCGCGCCGACGCAGCCGATGATCGCCCCGCTCTATGAGCCGGCGAAAAACGATATCGAACTGCTCGCCCTGCTTGCCGGTGACGAAGCGCCGGACGGGTTTGCGATCGTGCAGCAGGCGTGGGCGAAGGCCCTGGGTATGCAGGTTGTCGATGGCGGCTTCGGGAAAGTCTGGAAACGGGCTCTCCGGGACGGCTTCCTGCCCGATTCGGGCGGCACGATGAGCACCCCGAAGGTGCGCACGATCGAGGTCTCCAGAGCACTTGGCGCGATGACCTTTGCGGAAGCGCCTGCCCAGGGGGCGCTCGATGTGGTCTTTACCACCGGCAGTATCGGTGACGGCCGGGACGCGAACAATGCGTGGCTCCAGGAGATGCCCCACCATATGACCAAGGTCGTGTGGGATAATCCTGTTGTTGTCAGCCCCGCGACCGCCCGGGCGCTCGATCTGGAGCCGGACAGCTATGAGAAGAAACGCCAGCCGCACGCGCGCATGGCGACGCTGCGTGTCGGCGGGCGGTCGATGGAGCTGCCCGTCTGGATCTGTCCCGGGATGGCGGACAATGTGGCGGTGGTCACGCTCGGGTATGGGCGGACCACAGCCGGGGTTGTCGGGGATGGGGTCGGGTTTAATACCTACGCCCTCCGCGCAGCCGACCAGGGGGCGCTTGTTCGCAGCGGGACGCTCGCCCGGACGGGCAAGAGCTATCCGATCTCGAGCACCCAGAACCATTGGTCACTCGAAGGCCGATACTCGCTTGCCCGTTGGCTTGATAAACCCGCGTGGGAGACCCACGCTGCCAAGGCCGAGGCTGGCCCGACGCACGGGCGGGTTGAGGATCCCTTCGATACCTCGGGCGACGACGGGGCTCTTTCGGTTGCGGAGAAGCTCGGTGAGTTGACCCATACGCCCGCCAACCTCTCGCTCTATGAGAACCCGATGAACGAGGGCCGGGGCAATCCGGTCGCTGGGTCGGAGTATTCGAAGGGGTTGCAGTGGGGGATGACGATCGACATGGCCTCGTGTACCGGGTGCAACGCCTGCACGATCGCGTGTCAGAGCGAGAACAACATCCCGGTGGTGGGCAAGAAGGAAGTCGCCAAGGGCCGCGAGATGCAGTGGATTCGCATCGACCGGTACTTTGTGGGCGATTCGCTCGATGAGCCGGACCGGGTGATCAATCAGCCGCTCGGGTGTACGCAGTGCGAGAACGCCCCCTGCGAGACGGTCTGCCCGGTGACGGCGACGGTCCACGACCGCGAGGGGCTCAATGTGATGGCGTACAACCGGTGCATCGGCACGCGGTATTGCATGAACAACTGCCCCTACAAGGCCCGGCGATTCAACTTCTTCGACTGGGCGCAGACCAAGACCAACGGCGGGCTCGACCCGTCATATGTGCCCGAGAGCATCCGCAACGCAACGGATAACGGCGGGCAGGGCTCGACCTTTAATCAGAATCTCATCCCGCCGAGGCTGCTTGCCAAGCTCGATGAGGTGCAGAAGATGAAGCAGAACCCCAATGTCACGGTTCGCGGCCGAGGCGTGATGGAGAAATGCACCTACTGCCTCCAGCGGATCAACAGCGCACGGGCCGGTGCCAAGGTGCAGGGGCTCGACACGATCCCCGATGGGTACTTCCAGGTCGCGTGCGAGCAGGCGTGCCCGACCGAGTCGATCGTCTTTGGCGATATTCTCAAGCCCGACAGCCGGGTGAGCAACACCCGCACCAGCCAGCGGTCCTACATGCTGCTGGGGTTCCTCAATGTCCGTCCCCGCACCAGCCATCTGATGCGGGTCACCAACCCCAATCCCGCGATCACGGCACCGGTCGATACCATCGCAGCCCACGGCGGCGGGCATGGTGGCGACCACGGGGACGACCACGGCGACGATACCCATTCGGCCCCTGCCGACGACCATAGCGGTGAGACCCACAGCTTTCGGGTTGATCCACGCCGACGGCTTGATGACGACGGCTACGCCCTGAGCCTCAATGTGCTTGGCACCGGAGTGCACCTATGACGACCCTCAACCCCGACCAGGCTGCTGCTGCCAAAGCCGCGCTCGGCACCGGGGCCGACGGCACGCTCAACGAAGACCCGGCGATCCGCTCGCCGCTGGTTATCAATGACCGCTCGCTGCACGATATCACCGAGATCGTCTGTGGCTATGCCGAGAACACCCCGGGCAAGTGGTGGAAGCCGCTCTTCTTTGCGACCGCCACGCTCGCGGGTATCGGGACGCTGATGATCCTCTACCTCATCATCACCGGCGTGGGGGTGTGGGGGCTCAACAACCAGGTGGGTTGGGCGTGGGATATCACCAACTTCGTCTTCTGGATCGGTATCGGCCACGCCGGGACGCTGATCTCGGCGATCCTGTGCCTCTTCAAGCAGAAGTGGCGCACCGCGGTCAACCGCTCGGCAGAAGCGATGACGATCTTTGCGGTCGTCTGTGCGGGCATCTTCCCGGCGATCCATGTCGGGCGGATCTGGTTCATCTGGTTTGTCTTCCCGATTCCCAACTACAACTACATCTGGCCCAACTTCCGTTCGCCTCTGCTCTGGGATGTGTTTGCGGTCAGCACCTACGCGACCGTCTCGCTGCTCTTCTGGTATATGGGCATGATCCCCGACTTTGCGACCCTCCGCGACCGGGCGGACAAGCGGCTGCGGGCGGGCAGCGGCTCGTGCAAGCTCTATGTGCAGTGTCCGATCACCGGGATCAAGTTCTGCAAGCTGCCGGTGAGTGCCGATCGCATCCGGGCGTTTGTCTACGGCTTGTTTGCCATCGGGTGGAACGGGTCGAGCCGACACTGGCATCGGTATGAGAATGCGTACCTGATTCTGGCGGGCATCTCGACGCCGCTGGTGCTCAGCGTCCACTCGATCGTCTCGTTTGACTTTGCGACCGCGATCCTGCCCGGGTGGCACACGACGATCTTCCCGCCTTACTTTGTTGCGGGTGCGGTCTTTGGCGGGTTTGCGATGGTGCTCTTCCTGCTCATCCCCGTCCGCGAGCTGTTCCCCAACTTCAAGGACCTGCTCACCCTTCGGCACCTCGAGAATATGGCCAAGATCCTGCTCGTCACGGGCATGATGGTCGGGTTCGCCTACTCGATGGAGTTCTTCATCGCCTGGTATGGCGGCAACCCCTACGAGCTGTACGCCTTCAAGAACCGGGCGACCGGGCCGTATTGGTGGGCGTACTGGACGATGGTCTCGTGCAATGTGCTGAGCCCGCAGCTCTTCTGGTTCCGCAGGTTCCGGACCGACCCGCGGGTGATCTGGATCGTGGCGCTTCTGGTCACGATCGGGATGTGGTTCGAGCGGTTTGTGATTATCGTGACGAGCCTCCACCGGGCGTTCCTGCCTGGTGAGTGGCACATGTTCTTCCCGACGCCGGTCGATATCCTGACCTTTGCCGGCACCTTCGGGATCTTCCTGACCCTGTTCCTGCTGTTCCTGCGGTTCTTGCCGGTCTTCCCGATCGCCGAGATCAAGGCTGTCATGCCCGAGGGCGATCCGCACGGCCACGGCGAGAGCTTCGACCCCGCCTACATGGAAGATGACGACTAAGGGAAACCTATGCCACACACATCAACACTCAGCGCCTATCTGCCTTTCCTCCGTCCTCCCCCGCCTCGGTTCGTCACCGAGACGGGCGAGCCGGTCTGGGGCATCATGGCCCAGTTCGACGATGTCGTCAGCGCCTTCCATGCAGCGGAGAAGATGCGGGATGCCGGGTTCAGCAAGTGGGATCTCCACGCCCCCTTCCCGATCCATGGCATCGAGGCTGCGATGGGGCACAAGCGGACGATTCTGCCCTTCATCGTGCTCATGGCCGCCTTTGCCGGTATTGCTACCGCGATCGGGATGCAGTGGTGGATCAGCGAGATTGATTACCCGCTGGTTGTGCAGGGCAAGCCCTTCGGCGCGTGGGAACCATTCCTGATGATTATCTTCGAGCTGGGCGTGCTCTTTAGCGCCTTTGCAGCTCTCTTTGGCATGATGATGCTCAACGGGTTGCCCCGTTGGCACCATCCGCTGTCGCTCAAGGACCGTTTCCTCGATGTCACTGACGACAAGTTCTTCGTCGTTGTCGAGGCTGGCGACCCGAGCTTCAACCCCGAGCAAACCAGCCAGTTTCTCCGAGAGATCGGGGCGACGGCTGTCGAACTGGTGGAGGACGCATGAGCCCGCGTACCACGCACAACTGCACGCTCTTGGCAGCGGGGGGCCTGGCGCTCCTTGCCATGCTGCCGCTCTCTGGGTGTCGGGGCGATCGCTCCGACAAGCCCCCGAGGCAGTTCTTCCCGGATATGGACGATCAGCCCCGCTGGAACCCGCAGTCGGAGTCGCAGTTTTATCCCGATGGCCGGACTCTGCGCCAGCCGCCGGCGAATACTGTGCCCTTCGGTGTCACAGCCGTTGTGGCGACCGAGCCCTGGGCAGAACCCTTCAATGCCAAACGGGATGAGTTCCTCGGTGAAGCGCTGAGCAGCGAAATCTACGCGGGGGTGGATGAGGCGGGCAACTTCGTCTCCCGGATCCCCATCCCCGTCACGATGGACCTCATGTCGCTTGGGCAGTCCAAGTATGACATTTTCTGCGCGACCTGCCACGGGCTCAACGGCGAGGGGGCCTTTGCCTCGCAGGACCCGACCCGGGGCAGCATGGTCGGGCGGCGGTGGTCGATCGCCATCCCCAGCTTCGATGATCCCAAGTACCTCCCCGGCGGCGAGCGCGGCCAGGACGGCTACCTCTTTACCGTGGCCCGCGAGGGGTTCGGCGTCAAGCCCAACCTCACGATGGAGGGGTATGCCCACGCCCTCGACACCCGCGAGACTTGGGCGGTGATCGCCTACATCCGGGCGCTCCAGCAGGCGCACCTGGGCATGCTTGCTGATGTCCCCGAGAGTGCCCGTGCCGGGCTCGGGGATCCCCCGCCACCACCCCCGCCAACGGAGGGCCAGCCATGAGCCAGATCTCCGCAGAGGCCTATCAGAAAATTCTTGCTGGCGTGACCAGCGATCCGCGCATGGCTGAGGACAATGTCTCAGCCCCTGCTGCTGTGACCGCCAAGCTCTCGAAGGTGTTGCTCGGGCTCGGCGCTGCCGGGCTGCTTGTCACGCTGATTGCGGGGTTTGCGGTCGATGCGAAGCACGCGATGGCCTCGTACCTCGTCGCGGTGGGGGCGGTCTTTGCGATGACGATCGGGGCGCTCATCCTGGTGATGGCGTTTCATTTGGTCAACGCCGGGTGGTGCGCGACGGTCCGCCGCCAGTTTGAGAACCTGATGAGCCTTGCCCCTGTGGCTCTTGTCATGCTCCTGCCGTTGATCATTCTTGAGCTGTTGTTTACCAAAGGTGCGCTCTGGGAGTGGCTCATTCCCGGCATCGCCGAGGCGGACCCGCTCATCGCGGGCAAGACGCCCTATCTCAACCCCGCGTTCTTCAGCCTCCGGTTCGTGCTCTACCTGGCGATTCTGGGCTTCCTGACGGTTCGCCTCCGGGGCTACAGCCTCGAGCAGGACCGTACGGGAGATCGTTTTCTCTCGGCTCGGGCGCGGTTCATGTCCGCCTGGGGCACGCCGCTGGCTGCGATTACGATCGCCTTTGCCGGGTTTGATTACTTCATGAGTCTCCAGCCGCACTTCTTCAGCACGATGTGGGGTGTCTATATCTTTGCGGGCGGGGCGTGTGCGTGCATGGGGGTCATCGTGATCACCTTTGCCCTGCTCCGCTCTGCCGGCCGTCTTGAGGGGCTCGTCACCGATGAGCACTTCCACGACATGGGCAAGCTGCTCTTTGCCTTTACCTGTTTCTGGGCGTACATCGGTTTTAGTCAGTACTTCCTGATCTGGTATGCGAATATCCCCGAGGAGACCTTCTGGCTGCTCGAGCGCACCACCGGGGCGTGGAAGGGCACCAGCATCTTCCTCGCAGTCGGGCACTTTATTGTCCCCTTCTTCTTCCTGTTGCCTCGGGCGATCAAGCGTAACCCCAAGCTGATCTCGATCGGGGCAGCGTGGCTCATCGTCATGCATGTTGTTGATTATGTCTGGATCGTCCGGCCGATCCTGCATCACGGCGATCACGCGCCCACACCGATGACCTGGTGGATCGATATCGCGGCGATCGTCGGAGTCTTCGGCGTCTTCTTCGGGCTCTATGTCGCCCGTGTGGGTGCCGGCCCGCTCATCCCGCTCAAGGACCCCAAGCTCCCCGAGTCTTTGGCCCACAAGAACTATGTCTAAGGACAGCCCATGACCGATCACCACCCAGACCACACCGAGTCGCAGGAAACCACGCTTGATGCGTGGCACCAGCACTCTCCCGACGAGGGCGTGCCTCAGCAGGAGCACGGTGCTCATGCCAATATCTCTGCGCTGCTGATTACCTTTGTGGTTCTGACTGTTGCGACGGTCGCGTTCAGCGTGATCATCGGGCTCTACACGATCCAGCGGGTCACACAGCTCATCGCCGAGGGCGAGGAAGCGGGGCTCATGGTCATGAGCACCGAGGCTGTGCAATACAAACAGGACGCCCTCGCCGCCCAGGCGGGCTACTCCTGGACGGCTGCGGGCACCGTGCGGATCCCCATCGACCAGGCGATGCAGAAGGTTGTCGCCGAGTATCAGGAGACGCAGGGCCAGTGAATATCCGTCGTGCCATCTGGGGCGTTGCTGCCGGAATCGTGAGTTGTCTCGCGGCCGGGTCGCTCTGCGCCCAGCCGGGCGGGCTCCAGGATATCGGCTCGGCGGGCAGCCCGAATGTCACGCCCCAAGAGCAGGAAGGCATCGGCGTCGTCGAGAACCTCGGCGGGCAGATCCCGCTTGATCTGGTCTTTACCAATGCAGATGGCAAGCAGGTCGAACTGGGGAGCTACTTCAACCAGGACAAGCCGGTTATCCTGGCGATGGTCTATTACGACTGCCCGATCGTCTGCGCGGTTGTGATGGGCAAGCTGACAGCCGCCTTCAAGGGCATCGATTTTGCCATCGGCGAAGATTATAATGTCATCTTTGCCAGCATCGATCCCACCGAGCGGTCGCCGTTGGCCTCGTCGGTCAAGGACCGCTACCTCGCCAACTACGGCCGCCCCAACGAGGGCCACGCAGCCGAGGGTTGGGCTTTCCTGACCGACTCCGGCGAGAGTGCCAAGATTCTCGCTGAGAGCCTGGGTTGGACCTACAAGCCCATCGTTGGTGGCGAATACAGCCACCCGGTCTGCATCTTCGTCCTCACACCCGAAGGCCGGATCGCCCGGTATGTCTACGGCGTCGGGTATGAGCCCGAGACGATGCGGATGGCCCTGCTCGAAGCGTCGAAGGGCACGATCTCCGAGTCCATCGGCGACATGATCCGTATGTATTGCTTCCGGTACGACCCGACCACCGGCAAGTATGCTGTGGTCGCTTTCCGTGTGGTGCAGTTGGGCGGCGTTGCCTCGATTCTTCTCGTCGGCTCGCTCATCGGCATCATGCTCACCAAAGAACGAATCCGTCACCGTCGCTCGCTCGTCGCCACCGAGGCGACCCCAGCGAAGGACGCCACCGACACCTCCCACTCCGCGGCGGGGCCGACTTTATGAATATGCTCTCGTTCACACTCGCACAAGGCGGACCGCTTACCCGCCTGATCTTCGGCTCCCGAGGGGCGTCAGACCTCGCCCGGGATACCGATTATGTCTTCATGTGGATCCTCTGGTTCTGCATTATCTGGTTCGTCTTTCTCATGGGGCTGATGGTCTATTGGGTCATCAAGTACCGCCGCCGACCCGGCGTCCCCATGCAGCGAAGTCCGCACCACAACACCAATCTCGAGTTGGCGTGGACGATCCTGCCTTCGATCTTTCTTGGATATATGTTCTATATCGGGTTCGAGGGGTATATCTCGAAGCTCGTCGCCCCGACGCACGCCGAGACGATCGATGTCGTCGGCACCAAGTGGGACTGGCTCATCACCTATGACAACGGGGCGAACCCCCCCGACAAGATGGTCATCGGGGGCAAGGCGGATGCGCCGATTATTGTCATCCCCGTCGGGCGGCCGGTGCAGTTCCGCATGACCAGCCGCGATGTACTCCACAGCTTCTGGATTCCCGACTTCCGGTTCAAGTTTGATGTGATCCCCAACCGCTACACCAGCTTCTGGATCGAGGCCGAGGAGCCGGGCGACCACCTGGTGTTCTGCGCCGAGTATTGCGGCGACAAGCACTCGGAGATGCTCGGCATGATCCGGGCAGTCCCCGCGGATGAGTACGACCGCCTCAAAGGGAGCTGGGTTGTTGACCTGAGCCTCCCGCCTGCCCAGCTCGGCGAGATGCTCGCCCGCAACAACGGCTGCATGGGCTGCCACACGGTTGATGGCGGCGTGGGTGTCGGCCCGACATGGCACAACGCCTGGGGTAACGAGGTCTCCATCGCCGACGGGGCGAATATCCCTGCCGATGATCCTCTTGCCTGGGACAACTATATCGTCGAGTCGATCACCAACCCCGGAGCCAAGATCCACGACGGGTTCCCGCCTGTCATGACAAGCTACGCGGGCGTCTTTGACGAGCGGGAACTCAGTTGGCTCGTCGCCTATATCCGGTCGCTCAGCGACAAGGCCGGGCCCGCTGAAGAAGCCCCGGCTGCGGACGAATCGGCCGATGCCGAGAACCAGGACGAGGCCTCCGCCCCGAACGAGCAGTAAGCCCAATCGCAAACCCAACGGTCTCACGAGCGAGCACCCGATTATGACCACGATCAACACAACGCACGACTCCGGCCACGACGGCCACCACGACGAGGGGTCGTACCTCACGCCCATCAAGGGGGGGTTCATCGTCAATGCCATCCGATGGGCGACGACGATCGATCACAAAAAGATCGGGATGATGTACCTCGTCGCCGTCCTCTTCATGTTCTTCCTCGGCGGCATGATGGCGATGGCTGTCCGCGCCGAGCTCTGGGAACCCACCCGCGTCCTCGCCGACGGCACCGTCACAGGGCAGCTCTTTCAGTGGGGTGAGGGGGCCGACAAGGGCTATGAGAACTTCAACCGCATCTTCACGATCCATGGTGCGGTCATGGTCTTTCTGGTCATCATCCCCGGCGTGCCGGCGGTGCTCGGC
>UOGK01000496.1_pt1 | contig 12980 bp, 14 predicted proteins | sample 1989001 | NCBI WGS metagenome assembly UOGK01 (sample SAMEA4712195, study PRJEB27164) | hydrothermal vent metagenome | biome: marine basaltic hydrothermal vent biome; feature: marine hydrothermal vent; material: mineral | place: Pacific Ocean | collected 2011-06-14/2011-07-23 | depth 1719 m | reverse complement strand
GCCGACTCCTGCAACGCTGCCTTCTCCCGCAACATCCGCCGTCCCCGCGCGATCCGCGTCTCGATCGTCGTCTCGGGCAGCCCCACGATCCGCCCGATCTCGCGGTAGCTCATCCCCTGCATGCACCGCAAGAGCAATGGCTCCCGATACCCCTCGGGCAGCTCCATCGCCAGGTCGAGCAGCCGCCGAGCTTCCTCCCGTTGCGAAGCCGCGATATCCGGCGACCTCGACCGATCCCCCTCCTGCTCGACCATCAGCCGCAACTGCCGGGCGTACTTGCGGGCGGTCGTCTGCTTGCGCCCCGCCAGCCGAGCCGCGTTGATCGCCACCGATCGAAGCCAGGGGCGGAGGGCCTCGGGGTCTCGCAACTCGCCGATCTTGCGGACAAAGGTCATCGCCACCTCCTGGAGCAGATCCTCCAGATCCACCTCCCGGGGCTTGTACGCCAACAGAATCGCAGCCACCCATCGGCGATACCGATCCCACACCAGCCGCACCGCCTCGCTGTCGCGCGCGATCGCCGCCTCGGCAAGCCGAAGATCATCGGCCCCGGATTGTGTCCCATCCTGCTCGGTCGTCATCCGCGAGAGCCCCGTTCGGAAGAACCCTGTTCTGTATTCTCAAGATGCGCCACCAACGAAACCCCGTCAGAAACTCTCCCCATACCTATCCTCCCGGAAGTACGACACACTCCTCAGCCATGTTTCCCACCCGCCCGCCATGCCCCTACCCAAACAAAACCAAGCCACCAGCCTGCTCATGGATGCGGTGATGCCCTTCGGCGACCACCTCGAAGAACTCCGCAAACGGCTGATCTTCTCCATTCTCGGCATACTCCCGATCCTCATTGTCGCGGTCGGCTTCTCTCGAAAGCTCCTGAACTTTGTCATCGACCCCGTCGAGCGAGCCCTCCGCAACGCCGACCTCAACGCCCAGCTCATCCAGACGAGCCCCGTCGAAACCTTCATGACCGCCCTCAAGCTCGCGGTCGTCGTCACCATCCTTATCGGGAGCCCCTGGATCCTCTTTCAGATATGGCTTTTCGTCGCCCCGGGGCTCCACAAAAACGAACGGCGATTCGTCTATATCCTCCTGCCGATGAGCGCAGCACTCACCGCCAGCGCCATCGTTTTCCTCTACATGCTGCTTCTTCCGATCGTGCTGGCCTTCTTCATCACCTTCGGCACCTCCATCTCCGGCCCCGAGATCACCACCGCCCCTGTCGCCGAAGGAACCGCCTTCCCCGAGGTCCCCGCCCTCATCGCTGACCCCGAGACGCTCGCCCCCGGCCAACTCTGGTACAACGACGACCGCAAGGAACTCCGCCTGGCCATCCCCGGCAAGGAAGAGGGCAGCATCGAGGTGCTCGCGACCCCGATGACCAAATCGACGGGCATCCTCCAGCAATACCGCGTCTCGGAATACACCAAGATGTTCCTCTCCCTCGCCCTGGCCTTCAGCCTGGGATTCCAGACCCCGGTCGTGGTGCTGCTGCTGGGGTGGGTGGGGATCATCGAGCCGGTCAACCTGCTCAAATACCGCAAACAGGTTGCGATGGTGTGCGTGGTCGCCGGGGCTTTTTTGACCCCCGCCGACCCGCTTTCGATGATGCTGCTTGCCGGGCCGCTCTATGTGCTCTTTGAGTTCGGCGTGATCCTCCATCGCCTGCTGCCCGCTGAGCGGGTCTCGCAGGGCTTTGGACGGAAGAACTCCGACCCCTCCACCAAAGAAGGCCCGGATGCGGGCGATGAATAACCCAGCCCCCTCCACGCAAGACCCATCCCGACACCCCGGGGTGCTGGGTCGGCTCGCCTCGATCTTCCGCCCCAGCCTGCCCCCCTTGGGTGAGGCTGACGACGCCACAGCCACCGACCGCGAGATGATGGCCCGGGCGATCACCCTCGCCCGCCGGGCAGCCGAGCAAGGCGAGGTCCCGGTCGGGGCGGTCGTCTATGAAACCGGGACCAGCCGGGTGCTCGCCGAGGCACACAACACCCGTGAGGGCGACCACGATCCGACCGCCCACGCCGAGCTGGTAGCTGTCCGCGAGGCTGCCCGGGCCCTTGGCGACTGGAGGCTCAACGCCTGCACCCTCGTCGTCACGCTCGAACCCTGCCCCATGTGCGCGGGGATGCTCGTCAACGCTCGCCTTGGCCGGGTGGTCTATGGCACCGATGACCCCAAGGCCGGGGCGTGCCGATCACTCTTTGCGATCACCACCGACCCCCGCCTCAACCACCGCTGCGAGGTGATCGCAGGCGTCGAGGCCAAAGTGTGCAGCCAGATACTCCGGGAGTTCTTCAAGCAACGCCGCCGGGACAAACGCCGAGACTGAGCAGCCCAAAGTCTACAAAACCATGCCCAAAGTCCGATTCTTCGTTATCCACACTCCATCCCGATTGAGGAATATCCCGCAGGTATGAAGATCGGGTTGTTCTTTGAGCAATCAAGAGACAACAGCTCCCTGTCTGTTGGTTTCTCTCTCCCCCTAAAAGAGATTAACTATTCATATCACTCGTTGTACAGCCTGTCGGTTGTGGAAAAGGCGCCGGTTTCGAGCGTAACCCACACTATTGCAAGGGATTAGAAAGGTCGGCGAGCGTGGGGCGGGCTGTCGGTTCATGTCGGAAGCGCCCGAAGTGTGATACTGGGTCGAGGCTTTGGGCTGTTGGTCGGGGGGATGACTGTATCGTGTCTTGTGTCGTTGCCAGTTTCCGGGCGCAAGGTCACAGGTTGTCCACATTCGTTGTGGAAACCCAAAGAGAGTACAAAATCATAGATTGTCGGGTTTTAATCGGGTATTACAGTTGGATCCGAGGTCGGTTTGAGTTTGACTTCGAGTATCCGAATGTTGGCCTCGAACTCGGGGTCTTCTGCTCGGCGGCTTTCGGTCATACGGACTGCGTGCATGACCGTCGTGTGGTCTCGGCCCCCAAAGAACCCCCCGATCTCCTCGAGCGAGTGTCGGGTATATTGTCGGGCGAGGAACATACAGACCTGCCTGGGGATTGTCACAGACCTCGCCCGGCGTTTGGATTGCAGATCGCTCAGCCGCACGCCGTAGAAGTCGGTGACCGCATCCACGATGATCTGGATGGTGGCGTGTCGGGCAGCGTCGGGTTTCTCACTTCCTGCGATGATCCGCCTGGCGAGGTCGAGGTCGATGCCATTGCCCTCGACCGAGGCGTGAATCTGGAGCGTCCCGATCGCCCCTTCGAGCTCGCGGATGTTGGTATCGATCGCCTGGGCGATGTAGCTGGCGACATCGAGGGGGAGGTCGATGCCTCGGAGCTGGGCTTTACTCTGGAGGATCGCGGTTCGGGTCTCGAAGCAGGGGGGTTCGATTTGCGTGACGAGTCCCCATTTGAACCGCGAGACGAGCCGATCCTGGAGGTCGGGGATCAGCTCGGGGGCGGCATCGGAGGAGAGGACGATCTGCTTCTGGGCCTGGTGGAGGCTGTTGAAGGTGTGGAAGAACTCTTCCTGGGTTCGTCCTTTGGAGCCGAGGGTCTGGATGTCGTCGATGATGAGGATGTCGATATCACGGAACCGGTGTCGGAAGTCGGTCATGGTGCCGATTTTGACAGCCTCGATGAACTGGGTGACGAACCCCTCTGCGGAGAGGTAGCAGAGGGAGGCGTCGGGATTTTTTTCCCGAACCGCGAGGCAGATCGCCTGGAGCAGGTGGGTCTTTCCGAGGCCGACACTGCCGTGAATAAACAAGGGGTTGTATGAATGGCCGGGAGCCTTCGCTACAGCTTGTGCTGCTGCCCGTGCAAAGCGGTTGTTCTGGCCTTCGACAAACGAGTCAAAGCCAAAGTCGGGATTGACGGACAAGGTGCAATCGAGAGGTTTACGAGGCGTGGTGGCTTTGACAACAACCCGGGCAGCCGGTTTGACCACCTCGCCCGGCTCAAGGAACCGAACACTCACAAGAGCCCCGGTGATATTCCGGACCGCATCGTTAAACTGGTCAAGACAGTTCTGGATGAGATACGCCCGGTGGATCGACGAAGTGGTGCGCACCGGGAGCGTCCCGTCTGAGAGGGGCAGTGGCTCGAGTTCATCCTCGAACCACTTACGAAACAGCGGGGGATGGTGCTTCCGCAGGTACACAAGCACATCGTCCCAGACCTTGCGATCGGGGTTGGTCATCGGTCAGACAACCTCGTCTCTGGCTCTCGCGAGGGCATTGGCCAGTCAAAAGTTTTTCGGGCGGGCCCGGCCTCCCAGTCGGGCTCGGTCCGCGGGTCAGATACAGAGCCCAGCAAAAGTAATCGGGCGCAGCCTTGCTGTCAACAACCAATCTCGAAAAGGCGGTTTATACAGGAAAAAACAGGGTTCACCGTTGGGCGGGCTCCACCCCAGCCTCGGCGAGCTGTTTTTCGTACCGCTCGCGGTTGGTGCGGAAGTCCATCAGGAAAAGCACCCGGCTCGCGTTCTCTTCGCCGAGCACCTTGGCAAGCTGCGACCGGGCCTCACCCATGTGCGTTCGGCGGGAGACATGCACGAGCACCATCGACTCGCACTCGGCAACCCGCAACCACTCGGCGATGTCGTCGGCGTGGAGGTGCTTGCCGATCTTGGCACGGCCCTTGTGCCCGGGATCAAAGAAAGTGCATTCGGTGATAATAATCTTCGCCTTGCGCACATCATCGCGCACCAGGTGCGGCCCGGCTGCGGTATCACCAAGATACGCGATCAACGGAATCTCCAAATGGCGCGTGATCTCCTCGCCACGGCCCTTGAGTTCCTTGAGTTTTTCCTGCGGCAGATCGACATACTCGGGCTTGAGCTTGGTGCGGTGCTCGATAAGGCAGTACCCCATCGAGGGGGCGGTGTGCTCGGTGTGAAAACCCCGAAGCGACATGTTGTTTTTGATCTTGATCTGCTGATCGTGGGCGAGGGTGATGATGTCGTAGGGGGTTTCTTGCTGTTCGAGTGCGTGGTAGCCATCGAGCATGCCGCGGACCGCCGGGGCGATGCGCTCGTCGCAGATGATGGTGCCGGTGCCCATGCCCTGGAAGCGGCGTTGGGAGCAGTAGTAGGCGAGCCCTCCGACATGGTCCATGTGACCATGAGAAAGGGCAACATACTTGCTTGAGAGCACCGCCCGAGGACAGGCCCCCATATCGAAGCAGAGGTCGAGCTCGGGGATCTGGATGCAGGTGGCCTCGCCAGCGATCGAGATGCCCTGCACGCGGTAGGGGGGCAGGAAGAGGAAGCCGAGGGAGGTTTCGCGGGGTGGGGGTTTGGGGAGCATCGTGAAAAAATCTCCGCAGCGGGCTCTCGCCCGGGCTGGGTGGTGGCGGGTGATCGGTGGCCGGAGTGGCCTGAGTGAGGGCGATGCTATCAGGAAGTGGTGGGGCGTCAACCTCGGGGCGTCGGGTGTTCGTCATAGAGAGCCCCTCGCGCAAGCGAGGGATTGGTGTCTTTGGACGCATCCACCCCCTCGCTTGCGCGAGGGGCTCTATGCTCTTGGTCTTATGCACGATCCAACCAAACCACAGGAATCGACGCAAACCGGGCCGAGCGAAGCTGCGAACGAGATGGGGCTCGGCGAGGTCTTCCGTCGGCTCGGCCCGGCGGGCTATCTGGCGGTCGCGTGGGCGGCTGTCCCGGCTCTCGGGGGCTTTGTGCTCCTGGCCAATATCGGATCGGTCTCCACATGGCTCCAGGACAACCAGGGGCTCGGGCTTGGGCTTTATATTGCGATTTTCATCGTGAGTGCGGGGTTCGGGCTGTTGCCGACTTATGCCCAGGCGTTGCTCGGCGGGTGGGCGTTCGGGCTTGCGTTGGGCTTCCCGGTGGCTCTGACGGGGATCACCGGCGCAGCGGTTGTCGGCTATATCGCTTCGCGGCTGGCGAGCAACGACCGGGCCGAGCGGCTGATTGCCGAGAACCCCAAGGCCCGGGCGGTACGCGACGCCCTCATCGGGCACGGCTTCTGGAAGACGCTGGGGATCGTGACGCTGCTCCGTGTGCCGCCCAACTCGCCCTTTGCGCTGACCAACCTCGTGATGGCCTCGACCGGCGTGCCCAAGCGGATTTTCGTGCTCGGGACCGCGGTCGGCATGGCCCCCCGGACAGGGATCGCGGTCTGGTTGGCAGCCCAGGTGCAGGTGTTGACCGACGAGAGTATCCACAAGCCGATGTGGCTGAAGATCGGCGGCGTGGTCTCGGTGGTGGTGGTCTTTGCAGTGCTCTATGTGATCGGAGACCGGGCGGCGAAGAAGGTGACGCAGACAGAAGCCCCCTGAGGCACAGGCGGCGTGTCAGCAAAGCAGGGTTTGTCTCAGAAAGCCCTTACCGTGTGTAGATATCTCGTCCTTTGAGACCGTCGCGGGTTGCCCAGAACCACGCGGGGTGCGCGATGGTGTCTCGCTGACCATTTTCAAACGGGTCTTTGTTCATACCCCAGTGTCGGAAAAGGGTAAATGGTGGATCCCAGAGCCCTGACGGGGTGAAGGCTCGAGCGACTCGTTCGATGTTTGAGTTGCTCAGTTCGACCAGATCACTGATATCCACCCTGCCCGCGCTGCCGTCGGCAGAGACGAACCGGGTGCGGGAGACGGGGTTGTTGAACTGCGGGTGTTCGTTGACCGAGCCGCCCGAGGCATCAAGGCGTTTGCTCTGGGTAAAGTCGAATCGTTCGAACATTAATACTTTCGAGGCGGGGAGCGTGACATTGGCGATGCGGTTTCGTCTGAGGTGATCCTTGGTCACCGCGATGAGCGAATCATCCTTGTATCGTTCGGAGGCGAGCCAGAAGGTCGGGGGATACCAGTACGAACCATCGGCGATGAAGTGGTCCACGCCCTCGTTGCTGGAGAGTTGGTCGCGGGTTCGTTGGAGTGCGGTCGTGTCGCTGGGGTGAAACTGCACCTCGGAGAACATCGAGCCGTTGTTGGATTCGGCGTAATGCATGAGGAGGCTGGCAAACTGGGTGCCCCAGACTTCGGTCGCTCGCTGGTTGTTGCGGTAGCTCCAGAACTGGCCCGGCCATTCGGGGAGTTGGACACCATTCCACGGCGTGGTGTCTTTGTCGAATGGGTTGAGCCATTCGTCATTGTTGTCGTTGGTATAGGTAAACATGAGCTGGCTCATCGAGCGCATGTTGGAGAGACTGATGGCGCTGCGGGCGGCTGTGCGGGCCTTGCCGAGGGCCGGCAGGAGGATGCCGATGAGCAACGCGATAATCGCAATGACGACCAGAAGCTCAATGAGTGTAAAACCTGCGCGGCGGGTCGGCATGGATAATCTCCGGGAGTTGCGAGAGGAATGCGCTTTGGCCATTCTTTATTCGCGTGTGGATAAGCATACACGAAATCGAGAAAGTATTGAGAAAAACAAGGGGTTGGAGTTTCTGAAGAATGACCACAGAGCCCTTCTTTCCGGCTTTTGGTTGAGTGTGGGCTGGAAAGCTCGCCCCCCCCTCCCCCCCTCCCCGCACTCCTGAGTGGTCAGAGGCTTCCATTTGCAAAAAGATAACAGAGTGTTCAATCTGTTATAACTTTATTGTGTTTCCGCATTCAGGGCATGTTGTTGTGGTGAGTCCTTGCATGTCGTAGCCGCAGGAGGGGCACAGGCCGTGGGTGAGTCGGTGTCGTCGCCGCCAGAGCCGGGGGAGAAGGGTGTGTTTCCAGGTCAGCCACACCGACCAGGGGGTGAGAGCCAGGACAACAGCTGCTGGAATATCGTGAACAGGGCCGAGCCAATCGAACACGGTTTCTGAAACAGCTCTGGACTTGAGTTGATCGGCGACCGAGGGTGGAATCCAGCCCTGGGCAGCGAGCTGTGCAGCAAACTGTCGGCGGGCGGTTTCGAGTTGCAGCCCAGTCCAGGTGGTCGTGCCCGAAGGCATGGCGATGCGGTGGTGCGTGGTGTGCGTCCAGTATTGCCAGATTCCCATCGAGTCGGTGTGCGTGATATACGACATCGAGAGCATCGGGCGGCCGCTGGTGACTGCCTCGGCGATCCAGCCGCCAAAGCTTTCGGTTTCGCCATCGAGGTGTGTTTCGGGGAGGTTGTTCTCGCCGAGCAGGCTGATGGCATCGATGGACAATGGCCCGGGAGACCCGATCAAGTTTGCGGGCATCCGGTGCACGAGGAACCCGACAGCTGTCGGGTCTTGCGGCCACTTGCCCTTGGCGAAATAGGCGGCTGCACCCGTGAGCAGGAGCAGCACCACACACACAACCGGATGTGCCAGCCATCGACGCAGCCGGGGTGCGGGGTGTTTGCGTGCAGCCATGGGCATCAGACGATACGACTCCCGGTTGGAGCGGGTTGGGCTTTGATGGGGACAGTGCCTTTCTGCTCTACTACACTCTCTGCATGGCGCAGCCTGATCTCACCTCCGCTGATATCCGCACGATCGCCCGGCTCAGTCGATTGGCGATCGAAGAGACCGAGATCGAGGGATATCAGGCTGAGCTCGGGGCGGTGCTTGGGTTCGTGCATCGGCTCGGCGAGCTGGACTTGGCGGGGGTTGAGCCTCTGACGCACATCGGAGGGGGGGGCGAGAGGGATTCTTCGATTCCAAATCGCCTGGCGGCAGATGAGCCGGGTCCGGTGCTTGCCAATGATACTGTGATGGGGCTTGCTCCCGGAGCCAAGCCGCCCTTCTTCCGTGTGCCCAAGGTCTTGAACGAGGACAAGGGCGAGAGCGGCGGGGCGTAGAACAACACACAGGCCGACATTGATCGGCCCCAAGGCAGGAGTATCGATCATGAAGAATATTCTGGTACTGACAGCTATCGCGTTGATCTCGATCATCGGTCTTGTTGGGTGTGGCGAAGACACCGGATGGACGAAGGTTGCCGACGACGATTCCCGTCTTGAGGCGGCCCGCGAGCAGGCCCGTGAGACCTATCCCGATTTCCTCAAGGCCCTCAAGACAAGAAAGCCGTACGATGCCGCGACGGTGGAAGTGTTCTATCAGGGGACCGAGTACATCATGGTCACGGTGATCAAGGCTGACGAAGACGAGATCATGGGCGTCGTGGCCAGCTATCCCCAAAAGGTCAGTCTCCAGAAAGGGGCCGAGGTGACGGTGCCGGTGAGCGACCTTTCTGATTGGGTGATCGATAAGGATGATGGCGAGACACTGGGTGGCTATGTCCAGGCGGAGCGCGCCAGGCTCACGAAACCCGGCAACTAACCCCGGGGCAGCGTGTGATTCAGTTGCGTGCTTTGGAGATTGCCTCGAGCGTGCGTCGGGGTGAACGCTCGGCGGTGGGAGTTGTGCGCGAGGCGCTCGGCCGAATCACAACTGGGGACGCCGAGTTGCACGCTTTTCTCGAGGTCTTCGAGGAGCACGCCCTTGTGCGCGCAGCCGAGCTCGATGCCGCCCGTGCCCGTGGTGAACCCCTCGGCCCGCTCGCCGGCGTCCCGATTGCGGTTAAGGACAATATCTGCTTTGCCCATGGCCATACGACCTGCGCGAGCCGAATGCTCGAGGGCTACCGATCGCCCTACACCGCGACCGCGCTCGAGCGGCTGCTCAAAGCCGGGGCGGTCGTCGTCGGCAAGACCAACCTCGACGAGTTTGCGATGGGCTCGTCCTGCGAGCACTCGGCCTTTGGACCGACGCGGAACCCGCGAGACACCACCCGCGTTCCCGGCGGCAGCTCGGGGGGCAGTGCTGCGGCGGTTGCCGCCGGGATGGTGCCGCTGGCGCTTGGCAGTGATACCGGCGGTTCGATCCGCCAGCCGGCAGCGTTCTGCGGCATTGCTGGGCTCAAGCCGACCTATGGCCGGGTGAGCCGATACGGGCTCGTTGCCTACGCCTCGAGCCTCGATCAGATCGGGCCGATGGGGGCGACGGTCGAGGACTGTGCGCTCTGTCTCTCTGTGATGTCCGGCCACGATCCGCACGATGCAACCTCGGCGACAAGAGAAGGTGAGCCATTCCACGAAGACCTCGACCAGCAGCCCCCCGGGGGGGTTCTGGGGGTGCCCTCGTTTGTGCGCACGGCGCAGAACGATCCCGACACCCGGGCGGCTTTTGAGCGGGCGGTCTCGCAACTGGAGGCAGCGGGTATCGAGGTGCGCGAGATTGAGCTGCCCCACGCCGACCATGCGATCGCAGCCTACTACATCCTCGCCCCGGCAGAGGCAAGCTCGAACCTCGCCCGCTACGACGGCGTGCGCTACGGCTACCGTGCCGAACTCCCGCCAGAGGCCTCACTCGAAGACCTCTACGCAAAGACCCGGGCAGAAGGCTTCGGGCCGGAAGTCCAACGGCGGATCATGCTCGGGACGCATGTCCTCAGCAGCGGCTACTACGACGAGTACTACGGCACCGCCCTCAAAGCCCGACGGCTCATCAAGCGGGACTATGACGAGGCGTTCGAGAGCGGGTGCGATGCGGTGCTCATGCCGACAACCCCCGGCCCGGCCTTTCGACTCGGTGAAAAACTCGACGACACGCTCGGGATGTATGCTGAAGATTTGTACACCGTCGGGGCCAATCTCGCGGGGCTGCCGGCGATTTCTGTGCCCGCGGGGTGTGTCGAGTGCGAGGGATCGCGGCTCCCTATTGGTATGCAACTCGTCGGTCCAGCGTGGGGTGAGAGAGGGCTGCTACGGATTGCGAGGCTGTTGGAATGTACTGTCGGATGATTCATGGACGCCGACACTGAGCGAGCTTCGAGCGAAGTGTCGGATACGCCCAAATCCAATCCGACGCTTCGCAGACTCAGCGTCGGCGTCCTCGGAGAATCAAGAAATATCCATACGAATCGTACAAAATCCTCCGCGTGTGCGAGGGGCTCTATTCCTCAAACTCTGTCCGGCAAGTAATACGGAGCTTGCCCTGTTCGGGGGCGAGTCCAAGCAGTCGCACCCGTCGTCCGTCGCCGAGATCGAAGACCGGGTCGGCAGCGAGTGGTGTTTTGCCCGTGAGCGCCCCGAGCAGGTGGCGGGTCAGCGGCTCTTCGAGCAGCCGGGCGGGGAGGACATCGGGCCAATGGGCATCGGCCCGTCCGACGACCCAATCCGCCGGGATCGGCAGCCGCCCGACATACGCCGACTCTGCTCGGACCCAGAGTGCGCCCTTGTCGTCAAAGAAAGGCCGGAGTGTTGCTGAGAGAATTTGCGAGTTTTCGCCATCGTCTATCCGGACGCCGAGATGGATGAGCCCCTCGTCGAACTCGACCTGGAGGTCGCTGATTTCTTCGGGCCAGACGAACTCCGCGTCGGCGTTGAGGAGCCACGGGGTGAGCCGCGTGTTGAGCCAGGCGTTGGCATCAGGCGCCCGCAGCACGACCGTCCATGTCTCGGCGGGTGCCTCGCGGACTTCGTAGATGACATTGACCACATCGTTTTCGATATCTTCAGCTGCCCGGATGGTGGCCGGGTCATCGGGGTGGGTTGTCCGCCACCATGCGGGGGCCATCCTGACCAGGCCGATCGAGAGGAGTACCAGCACGCTGGCAGTCAGGACGACGGCAACCCCCACGCCGATGATCCATCGGCGGGCGATTCGGCGTCTGGTGATCTGATCGCGGGTGGCTAACACATGGGTGCTCGGATGCGGTGGCACGGTTCGTGTGGTGGCACGGCTCTCCGAACCGTGCATGGATATCTCTTCACTCTGCGAGGACGCCGACGCTGAGCTTGCGAAGCGTCGGATTGGATCGAAGGAAATCCGACACTTCGCTCGAAGCTCGCTCCGTGTCGGTGTCCAGCATGATACCAAAATCGATACATGGCACCCGCACCCGAAACACGGTTCGGAGAACCGTGCCACCGGGCCCCCCACACAAACAAGGGCCCGACCATGTGGTCGAGCCCTTGGGGGGAAACGGCATTGGCTGCGGGGTTAACGCTTCGAGAACTGGAAGCGGGCACGGGCACCGGGCTGGCCGTACTTCTTGCGCTCGACCTTGCGGGCGTCGCGGGTCAGATACCCGGCATCTCGCAGGGCGTTCTCGGTGGTCGGGTCATAGCCGACGAGTGCCCGGGCGATTGCCAGGCGGGCCGCCTGGGCCTGCCCCATGATCCCGCCGCCACGGATGCGGAGGATGACATCGAGCTTGCCCTCGGTGTCTGTGGCCTTGAGCGAGGCGTAGACATCGTTGCGGTCGCGGGCTTCGGAGAAGTACTCATCAACTGTCTTGAACTTCTTGCGGTTGATCTGGATTTTGACCGTGCCCTCGCCTTCTTTGGCAACACGCATTCGGCCGCGGGCGACCGCAGCCTTTCGGCGGCCTGTGCCCCACCACCAGCCGTGGGCGTCGGGGGCGACAGGGTCGCGCAGAGGCCGGGTGGCCGACCCGGGGGTTTCGGCTGTGTCGGTCGTCTCGGCCGTGTTGACCGTGTTGGTCATGGGGGCGTCGGGGTTCAGTTCACTGGCAAGGGTCGTCATGGTCGTCCTCGTTGCGGTGTCGGCCGGGGGCTGCCCGGGCCGGGTGTTGTCAATCTCAGACAGTCATCGTTTTGGGCTGCTGGGCCTGGTGGGGGTGCTCGGCCCCGGGATACACCTTGAGCTTCTTGAGCATCTGGCGGCCGAGGCGGTTCTTGGGGAGCATCCGGCGAACCGCATCCTCGATGAGTTTTTCAGGGCGGCGGTCACGGACCGAGCCATAGGTCTCAGCCTTGAGACCACCGGGATAGCCGGTGTAGTGCTTCTTGAGCTTCTGGGTGGCTTTGTTGCCCGTCAGCCCCACCTTGCCGGCGTTGGTGACGATGACAAAGTCGCCGGTGTCGGTGTGCGGCGTGTACTCGGGGCGGTGCTTGCCCATGAGAATGACCGCGACATCGGCAGCGAGGCGGCCGAGGGAAATATCCTCAGCATCGACAACATGCCAACTCTTCTCGAAGTCACCGGCCTTTGCGTGATAGGTCTGTCGCCGAAGCATCGGGAACCTCCGGGGGCGCATAGGGCCCAAACTGATGCGCCACACGCTGATTCCACAGCCGTGACGCGAGGGTGTTGCTCGCCGCCTACCGGGCGGGGCGGGCCGATCCGGATC
>UOGK01000104.1_pt1 | contig 13231 bp, 10 predicted proteins | sample 1989001 | NCBI WGS metagenome assembly UOGK01 (sample SAMEA4712195, study PRJEB27164) | hydrothermal vent metagenome | biome: marine basaltic hydrothermal vent biome; feature: marine hydrothermal vent; material: mineral | place: Pacific Ocean | collected 2011-06-14/2011-07-23 | depth 1719 m | reverse complement strand
GACGCCCGCCCCACTGGGGGGAGACGATCCATCAAACAGAACCTGGTCACTGCAATGTCCAGTCGACTAGAATAAATGCATGAACCGGGGATTTCATGCTGTTGCCTGTATGCTTGTGCTGATTGGTTCTTGTACAATCTCGGCAGCACAGACCGAGTCAACGGAGAATGAGAAGCAAGAGATCACCGAGGTCTTTCGGGAGTTGTCTGCCGGCTTCTCGGGCCACTCACTCGCAAAGATTGGTCGTGCGGCATTTGAGGGGATGGAGTTTGTCGAAGAGCCCTACTCGATGAGACCGAGTCGTGCACTCGCGATGCTCTCGCTGGAACAGGACTACATCGCCCAAATACTCGAGGCTGCCGAACTTGCCGGGTATACCGTTGCTGAGATGCCTCCGGTGGATCCGTTTCAGGAAGTCTCTCCTGCCTTAGATGACACTTCCGCGTTTCGGAGTCATGCCCGCATCCTTGATCGCGACACGATGCGGTGCTGGCTGGATGGTGATTTCGACGGCGCACTCGAGCGCATCGCCGGGGTCATTCGGCTCGCCGACATGCTCATTGAGACAAGCGATCCAATCGCGACCATCGTCGGCGGCGCACTACGAGAGATGGCCAAGGATCGTCTCGAAGCGATGGCCGATGCAGCAGTCACCCGAGACCCTGCTCCCCAGTTCTCTCTGACAGCGATCGATGCAGCCCGAGATCAAATCTTATCGCAGCCCCGGTACGACCCTCATGACCATATCCGTTTGACCACCACCGCCATGCGACGGCACATGCTGTGGATGCGTGAGACATTCGAGTCTGAAGACGGGGCCAAGTATTACACCCACTACCTTGCGCACTACGGACAAACCGAACAAGCATTGCTCAAACGAAACGCACAGATACAAGTCATCCCGGAGGATTTGGAGTTTCTCAAAGCGTATATCTCCGATGATCCGGAGGTCAGCCGCAAGGCCCTCGACGATCATTGGGAGTCGTTGACGGCCGAAGCACAGACAGACGCATACCGCAAGCATCTGGAGATGATCAAAAAGGTGGAATGGTGGCCAACCGATTTCATCCCGCGTCTCTATCCGGGAGATGTTGCGCAGCAGCCAACTGCCGAACAGATCTCACAACACCTCGACCGTATCAGCACGATGCTCGACCAACTCGAACACGCACAAACCCGTGATGAGGTGCGTGCATCTCTTCTCCGCCTCAGAATCACTCTTGAGCGTGATCGTTCCCAGGTGACGCGGATCTGTGCAAATGTCGCGGGCTCTACAGCCCTCATGAACTGGAAGAAATCGATCGAAACCTACGATGCTTCGCTGGCTGCGCTCGATCGGCTTGAGACATTCGTCGAAGACCCGGGCGGCCGCTGATACACGAAACTGCCCACGGGCCTCCGGCTCCTGCGTCTTAGCTCTTCTTATCCCCATGATGCACGATGACCCACTTGGTCTTGCGTTTGCGCTGCTTGCCTTTGCGTTTTTTGGTTGCCCAACTGATCTTCTTGCGTTTGATTTCTGCCATGGATGCCTCCGTCAGCAAGGGGTTTCGGAACCGGGCACAGTATGCCGCCCGGGGGAACACTGCGCAACAGTGCCCGTCTATCGTCCAAACACCGGCCACGCCATTACGCGACTCTCTCCCCCTTACAACACCGGCGAGAATAACTGCGCGATGTTTGAGGCCAACCGCCGGGAGAGCGGCCTGCTGTTCCACGCGGCTGGGTCGATCATCGTGCTCTGCTCGAGGTAGGCCTGCTGCCTCGCGTGGATCGCCCGGGTCGCGTCGTTGTCGTAGATGATCGTCGTCAGCTCGAAGTTGAGGTAGAAGCTGCGCGGGTCGAGATTGACCGAGCCGAAGAGGGCGATCTCATCATCAACGACGATGCTCTTGGTGTGCAGCAGCCCGCCGGCAAACTCAGCGATCTGGACGCCCGCCTCGAGCAACTCGCCAAAGAAGGCCCGGCCGGCAAAGTGGGTGAGCACCGTGTCACTCCGCTTGGGCACGATGATGACGACCTCGACGCCACGGCGTGCGGCCGATTGCAGCGCGGTGACGACCGAAGGCTCGGGCACAAAGTAGGGCGTCGTGATCGTCAGTTTTTTGTCAGCCGCGTAGATCGCCGAGAGCACCAGCCCCTGGATACCCCCCTTGCCCCCCGCGCCGAGCCCCGGGCCCGAGGGCACGACCTGCACCGCCATCGCCCCGGCCGCCTTGAGGCAGCATCGGCGAAGGATCTCCCGCCGCTCGGTAAGGTCTTCGCGGGCCTCGGTCTCCCAGTCGCGGATCGTCACCAGGCTGAGCAGCTCGACAATCGGGCCGCGGACGACCGCCATGAGGTCGATCCACGCGCCGACGCCAGCCTTGGTCTTGAAGTGCGCAGGGTCTGCCATGTTCATGCTGCCGACGATCGCGAGGCGGTCATCGACCACGAGCAGCTTGCGGTGGTTGCGATGGTCCACGCGGCGAAAGAGCGGCGCCTTGCCGAGCCCGGTGGGGAGGGCCGCCACAATGTGTACGCCGTGGGCGCGGAGTGTCCGGGCTTGCTCGCTCCGAAAAAACGCACGGCTGCCGACCGCATCGACCAACACCCGGCACTCGACGCTGCGAGCGCGCGCACGGACGAGCGCCTCGGCAACCTCGGCGACGCGGCCGCCGGTATCCCAGATGAAAAACTCCAGCACCACCCACCGCTCGGCACTCTCGATCGCCTCGATGAAGGCATCAAAGCAGGCGGCGGCATCGGGGAGAAGCCGGACATCGTTCCCCCCCAGCACGGGCAAGCCGTCGGCGGCCTCGGCCTCGCGGGCGAGGCGTTGATCGACGGCACTCAGCTCGTGGGCCATGTGCTCGGTTTTGTGCCGAAGCTGCGCGAGATAGTCGGCATATGCCGGGTGGACCGCCCGCTCGCGCAACAGCCGGCGGCGGCCGATGCGGCTTTCGCCGACGAGCAGGTAAGCGACCGACCCCACGATCGGAAAGACCAGAATCAGCACGATCCACGAGGTCGTGACTGCGGTCGGGAGGCCACGCAAAAGCACCCGCAGCGAAAGCCCCACACGGAGCGAGGCTTCGAGCACGATCACGACAACTGTGAGCCAGCCTGCGAACTGCATGGACACACTGTACCAGTTTTGGACGCCGATGCTGAGTCTGCGAAGCGTCGGATCAGTACACGCAAGCACACCTCGACAATCCGACACTTCGCAGAGCCTCAGTGTCGGCGTCCTCAAACCATCCGTGGAGACAGCTCGCACACACAATAGAAACCCATGTTGTGTTCTTGTGTGCAGACTCTCACAACCGGGCGATCGCCTGCGCGAGCGGGCGCACCCGCTCGGTCGCGGCGTACCGCACCCCCGGCGGGTGGTCGTCCACAATCTGCCGTGAGATGAGCCCGACTGCGCGAAGATCGCGAAGGGCGTGCGAGAGCGCCCGGTCGGTCAGGCCATGGGGGGCGAGGGCCGCCTTGAGCACCCCGAACCGTGCCGGGCCGAGCGCCAGGACGCGGAGTACCGGTGGCGTCCACTTACGACCGAGGATGTCGGTGAGATCGAGCAGGACGGCTGCCCGCCAGAGACGGACAGCGGCCGGGCCGAGACTTGTCCCGGTCTCGGTCAGGACAAACTCCGGCCGCAGCGGATGGCCGTGACCGGGGTTGCGGACCACCCAGCCATGGGCAATGGCAAAGTCGAGCGTCTGGCGGAGAGTCTCGCGGCCGATGCCCAGCCGATGGATCAGCCCGGCGAGCCTTGCCCCGGTGGGATCGCGGCTCTGCTGGGCCTGGTAGAGCTGGGTGAGCAGCGGGATAGTCCATCGCCGATGGGCCAGATCGACCACCCGGGCGGGGCATCGAACCTGCAGGGCTGTCTCTGGGATGGTTTCCGGCATTAGAATCGGCTCTCCTGGCTCGGTATGGGAGTTTTTGCAAAGCCTTGACCTGAAAGTATAGCACCTATACTCTTTAGCGTCCACCACGGTGTGCCACATGGCGCAACACCCAAACCGGGCTCGACACGCTTGATGCCCACAATCCGGAGACCCCACCAATGGCCACTGATATCGACTTCGGCGACGAGCTGACCATCGCGACACAGGTCGCGGACCTTGACCGCGCGATCGCCTGGTATACCGAGGTGCTCGGCTCACATCTGCTCTTCAAAATCGAGGAGATGGGGTGGGCGGAGGTCTCAAGCCCGGTCGCCAAGGTCGCTATCGGGCTGAGCCAGGTTGACAAGCCCAAGACCACTGGCCTTGTGCCGGTCTGGAGCGTTGGCGACATTGATGCAGCCCGGGCGACACTCGAAGCCAAAAATGTCCGGTTCGATGGTGAGACGCTCACCATCCCCGAGACGGTCCGCCTGGCGACCTTCTTTGACCCCGATGGCAATGCGTGGATGCTCTCGCAGAACTTGGCCGATCCGAGCGCCAGTGCATGAGATGGTCGGACCCCACGAGTGGCTATCCGATGGTCGCTGGGCTCTCTGAGTCTTGCGTCTTCCCCGCACGGGCCGGAGCGCCCTGCCATGGGGCGACTTTGACCACCGGCTTGGGCGTTGCACTTTGGTTTGCCTCGGCTGCTTTGCGTGCTTTGGCAGCCAGGCGTTTGTCGATCTTTCTCGACCGATCCTCACGGAAGGCGTTGTACTGTCGGCAGAGTTCCTCGTGCCCGAGCAGGCAGAGCAACCCCTGCGGCCAGTCGCTCGATTCGATCGCGGCGACAAACTCGGGGTCGCTGCCCCGGCTCTCCTCACCCTTGCGGAGCAGCTCAGCGGGCAGGTCGGCCCGCTTCTCAAGAAAACCACCCACGCCGAAGATCTCGTTGTGATTGAGGGCAAAGTATGCCTCGGCGAGCACGCGGGGAGGGGTGGCCTTGATGGTGCGGAGCAGGTCGATCACCATCGGCTTCATCTCTGTCGGCTCGACCGCAAAGGTGCGTGCCCACCGGGCGACGAGGGGGGCGGCTGCCAATGCGCCTCGTTGGAAATATTGCGTGTACCGTTGCCAAACGCTGTCCTCGGCCTCGTCATGCACGCGCGTCGCAACGATCGAACCATCGTGCGCACGCTGGTAGCGCTTCACGCTCCCCGAGTCGGTGTTGGCAATCATCTCGAGCGGCGAGACATTATAAATGATCTGCATGAGTAGCTCGGGATCGAGCCGGGCGTCGGGGCCGATGGCGTGCTTGGTGGTGTTGGGCGGCTGGTCATTGAGGAAACCAACCAGCCCGAGGTACCAGCCGGCGATGGGCGTCTCGGGGAGCAGATGGGCGAGATTGTCCTGGATCGTGCCTCGCCAACCGATATCGACCATAACCACCGGACCTTTGCCAAAGCCCTTGGATTGTAGGTATTCGAGTGCGATGGCGCGGCGGCGGTCCCGTTGCTGTTCGATGAGCCTCTGGAAGAGCGGGTCGGCAAACAGCCGTTGGATGCGGGGGTCTTTCCAGGGGTGCGTAATGACCAGCTCGGGGTCGATGCCGTGCTTGGCAAGAATCGGCTCGAAGGGAAGCGGGTTGACATCGAGCGTCTTCAAGAGCTGAGCGATCGACTGCGAGGAGTAGAGGTTCCAGACGCGCATCATCTCACGGGTCGAGACTTCACGCAACGAGGGCATGAAGGTGCAGACGCGGCTGACTTCGAGGAGCCTGGCTCGCGGAGCGGGAAGGCCGAAGGGTTGTACGGGGGCGATCGCTTCATGGATCTTCTTGAAGAACTCCCCTTCGCGGGTGCAATAGTGGACCGCCGGGCAGCCGAGGGCGTGGGCATGTTGCATCGCGCCGAGCACAAGGGCGACATAGACCGGGGCTGTCTGGAAGCCGATCTCGTAGAGCTCGCGTTGTGTGGGGTTCAGATCGGCAGGAGGGCTGCACCGCTCTCGAAGCGTGCGAGTAAGCACCTGGGCGGTCGGCACAAAGTTGCCTTTTTGGCGGGCTTCGTAGCGGGTACGGTGCCGGGCACGGGCGGGTTCTTCGTCGGGGTTGAGGTAGTGAATTCCCCGCACGCCGAAGCGTTTTGGACTTTTGACATCCGACCACTCGTTGTCGCCGATGTGCGTGTGGTGACCCGGCTCGGCGACCATCTCGCGCTGGGCGTGGGCAAAGAGTCGGCCCCGCATTTTGTTGACCAGACAATCGGCCGAGACGAAGATGCGCTCAAAGGGCACCTTGCCGCAGGCGTGCTCGATGATACGGCGGAGATGGCGTTCGCCGAGGTAGAAATCTGACAGGCCGATCACCCGGTCGGCCCCGTGGTGCTGAAGGAGGCGGAGGCACCGGCGGTCAGGATAGACGACGCGCTGTTCCTGCTCGACCTCAGCCTCGACGAGCCGATCGACGATCGATGCGCGCACAGCCGCGGGAACATCGGGGCGGAACGACTGGTCGAGCCAGCGCACACAAACCTCTTCGACCGCGTACTCGTTGTCGAGCCCGGCCGCCTCGCGCTCGCTGGCGATTGTTGCCTCGCACCGGACACGCTCATCGAGCAGGTGCCACGGGTTGCCAAACCGCGGGCGGAGTTTTTGGCGGTGTGCCGTCCAGAGCAGCCGCGCGGTGAAAAGTTTCACCTCGTCGGGGTGGCACCTTCGACGGAGCAGCGTGTCCCAGATGTCAACACTCAGTAGCGTGGGCATCGCGGGCTACTTTCCCTTCGTTCTGAACGGATCGTCGTGTTGGCTGGCACTGTCGTCCTTGCTGACGAGCTTGCGCAGCGGGCTTGCCTTGGCCGCGGCAATCACCTTGTATGACCGGCTGTTCTGCACGCGGCGGAGCACGACGCGCGGGTCTTCCTTCGCGTCGGCCTCTTCCCATCCCGGGCCAAAGCGTGCGTTGGCAACCACCCGATAGAGCGGGTTTTCTTTGAGTTTCTGGATTGTCTGCCATGAGCGGGCACCGAAGATGCGGTCGAGTTCTTCCATCGCCGCGAGGCGCTCCCGGACACCTCGGGCAACAGCCGCCCCCTGCGCCAGGCTTGTCGGCTCGCTCGCGACGGGGAGACGAGCGGGACGGTGATAGATCGGCTCGATCGCGCGTGCCTTGGCGTGCCATTGCCCGGCTCGGCCTGCGAGCAGATCCTCGACCGCGGCAACGAACTGCGCATAGCCATATTCGAGCGTGCGGGGTTTCATAAACTCGCGGGCATACGCGCTCATCGCGCTCCACCGCTCCGTATCGTCAAGCAGCATGGCGGCTGCCCGGGCGAGAGCGTCGGGCCTGGGGCTTGCGAGCAGCACGCCGTTCTCGGGCATGTCGTAGAGGTTGTTGTCACGGTGGACATCAACCACCGGCAGCCCGCAGGCCATCATCTCGAAGGGGATGCGCGACGGGTTGGTCGCGCTGATGCACAATCCGACCGAGCAACGATTGTAAAGAGCGGCACACTCCTCGACGCTGACGAGCCCGAGGTGTTCGTGCGCAAAGGGCAGGTCAGGTTTGTCCCGCGTGCCATAGAGATAAATCTTGACATCCGGCTTGTGTTGCTTGAGCAAAGCAAGCGATTGGATGAGCAGGTTGGGGCACCGTCTGGGTTTTTCGGGCTGATAGATCGCGCAGACCGCCCGCTCGCGTTCGATCGCAGGATCGGGCGTGTAGATGGTGCCATCGGCGCAGAACGCAAAAGAGGTCGCCGGGCAGCCGTGCTCGTGGGCGAGGCGTTGGGTGAGCCACCGCCCGATCGAAATCACATGCAGCCCGAGGTTGTAGGAATCCTCCGCCCGCAGGTAGCCATCGCTGACGGGCATGAAGTAGGCCTCGTAATCCTGTACGAAATACGCCTTTTTGCCCTTGATTTTGGGCCGGGCGGCAAAGGGCGCGGTGAACCAGGCGGTCGCGAAGACCAGGTCGTAGTCTTCGCCGACCTCGAAGCCCAGATGGACCTGCTCGCCACGGAAGCCGAAGAACCGTTCGAACTGGCTGCGCACCATCGCCAGCCGTTCGTCGTCTGGCAGCCGATTTTCCCCCGGCTTGGCGGGCGGGTCTTCGATGAAAACATGGCATTCATGCCCGGCCGCTTCGAGCGCGTCGATATTTTGCAGGATCGTCCGATGCCCGCCGGAGCCCTCGAGCGGGCGGGGCACAAGCCACGCGATGCGCGATCGCGGCGGGGCGGGTGTTGTGTCTTCGTGCCGTGTCATGGGTGGCGTGGTTCTCTCTCTGGTGCCGGGGTGCGGCGTGGGTTTTTAACGGGTTGTCTCGCCGGTGAGCCAGTCTTCTTCTTTGGCGGTCGTGGTGCGGGGGTGCTTGAGTTGGTCTCGCTGCTTGGCGACGATCTCTTCGACATGCTCAGCCCGGATGCCGAGCAGTTCGGTATCGGTATCGAGCCGGGTCAGCCGACGGGCGAGCGTGGCGGCTGCGCCTTCGCCGGCCCGCCGAGCCTGCTCGACTGCATCGGTGAGTTTCTTCAGCGTGTCGGTTGTGGTCGTGCGGTCTCTGGCGTGTGAGCCGGCGAGGGCTGCGACATGCTCGGCCATCTCGGCAAGATGTTGTTCGAGGGCTTTCTGTGAGGTCTCGGCTGCGACGACAGCAGCGGTGGCTGCTGCGGCTTCGACACGGAGGTGCTCGATCGTCGCCGTCTTTGCAGCAAGTTTTTCTCGGAGGTCGGCGTTGCGATCACGCACAGCATCGAAACGCTCTCGCAGGGCGTCGTTGTGCGCGCGGAGGTCATCGTTCCGCTGCTGGGCAACCTTTCGGGCCTCACGATGCTCGATGAGGCGTTCGTCCTGGACTTTGATTCGCTCGCGGAGGTCATCAAGCCGCCCGCGCAGTTCGTCGCGAGCAGCTTCTGCCGACGCGGCCCGAGGCTCAAGGGTGGCAACCCGCCGCTCGGCGTGTGCCGCCCGCTCGCACGCCTTGTTGAGTAAGTCGAGCCGCTCCTTGGCCATCGTCCGTGCTGCGTCGAGCTGTCTGGTGAGTGCTTTGATCTGCTCGTCCCGCTGCTGAACCATCTCGGTCTGCTTCTTGATCGCCTCGTACCGTTCCCTGGCGAGCTGCTCAGCCGCCTCGGCGCGAGTGACAGCCTGCCCAACATCCCGCTCGTGCGCTTCACGCGGCACGGTTGTTTCTCGGAGCGCAGCCAGCCGTTGGCGGAGTTCTTCGTTCTGCTCGCCTTGCTTGGTGATCGTCTCCATCCGTTGCTTTGCCATCTCGCCAACATCGTGCAGCTCGATCGCCGACCGTTCGGCCTTGGCAAGGGCGGTATACGCGATGAGCTTGTCATCAAGCCCCTGCTGCCGGAGTTGTTCGAGCCGCGAATCGCCCTTGGGAAAGAGCACGCCCAGCCCCCACGAATGCTCGAAGGCAAAGCCGGAATATTCCTCGACGATCTGGTTCCAGTAGTCGGTCGAGCCGTAGCCGGTGTCCGGGGCGACATCGTGGAAGAGCACGACACCCTCCGGGGCGAGCTTGGGAAGCCAGGTCTCGAAGTCCTCCTTAACCGCCTCGAAGGTGTGCAGGCCGTCGATATGCAGAAGGTCGATGCTCTCGTCATCCACCGTGGCAAGAGCGTCCGCAAAGAACATCTGGTGCAACTCGATTCGTTGCTTGGGGAAGTATTCCCGCACGATCCGCTGCACGGTTTCGAGCACCTCGGGGCCGTAGTGCCCGGCGTGGTCCTCGCCCTCGAAGGTATCGACGCCGATGAGTTCGGTCTCCTTCATCCGCCCGTCTTTCATTGCCTGGGCGAAGGTGAAAAAGGAGGTCCCCCAGTGGACACCAAGCTCGGCAATCCGGGTCGGGCGCATCCACCGCGCGAGGTCATAGGCAAACCGCCGATGCCCACCCCAGGGCCAGACGGGGTTCATCTCGCAGACTTGATCTGCAAGGAAGGAGGGTTCCCAATATCGCCACGCGCGCTTAGCCAATGCGGTTGATCCTCACATCCTTGACGGGGTTGGTAAATATCCCATGCACCGGCCGCCGCGGCGCAATCGCGGTCACCTGCACGATATTGTGCGCCCAGCACTGTACCGTGTGGTGGTGGGCGTGCTGTCCTTCGCCGACGCCGAAGGTCGCGGTATATTTGCCCGGCTTGAGTTCGGGCCAAGTGTAGTCGAGCTGCACAAGATACCGGCCCGGCTCTGGACAATCGACCTTGCCATGGCGGAGGCTCAGCGAGTTGTCGCCACAGACGGCATTCCCGAACCGGTCATTGATCGTCACGCCAAAGATCAAGTTGGCTTTCGGCTCAGAGACTTCGATCTCGAAATGGCACGCAAATGGGTCGTCAGGCTTGATCGCCTGGATCGCCTCGCCGTTGGCGTCGGCCATTGCTACCCGCAGGATCGTCACCTCGCCCGCCCCGCCGCGTTTGTCTTCGGGGACATCCTCCCAGGGCAAGGTTTCGTCGGTCTTTCCGGTTGCCTTGGCGGTGTTGGCTCCCTGCACCTCGCCCCGCTTGGGTTTGCCGTTGCTTGCAAACTGCTCGTTGTGGACGATCCGCGTATAGAACGCGATCGCATCGAGCGGGCTGCCCTCGAAGACCATCTGCCCGTGGTGCATGACGATCGCCCGATCGCAGTGATTGGCAACTGCGTTGAGATCGTGGGTCACCATCAGCTTGGTCGTCTCTTTCAGTTCCTCTCGCATATACCGGTGGCACTTCTGCTGGAAGAAGACATCCCCGACTGCCAGTGCTTCATCAACGACCAATATCTCCGGCCGCACCTGGGCTGCGACTGCAAAGGCCAGTCGCACATACATGCCGCTCGAGTAGGTCTTGACCGGCTGATCGAGAAAGTCCCCGATGTCGGCAAACTCGACGATGCTCTCGAAGAGGCGGTTGACCTCCTTGCGTGTAAACCCGCGGATCGACCCGGCCAAATAAATATTTTCGCGCCCGGTGAACTCGGAGTTGAACCCCGCGCCGAGCTCGAGCAGCGCCGAGATTTGTCCCCGTGCTTTGATCGTCCCCGTCGTTGGCGTCAGGGTGCCGGCGATCATCTGGACGAGCGTTGATTTGCCCGAGCCGTTGCGGCCGATGATCCCGACGCTCTCACCCTTGTGGACGGTGAAGCTCATCTCCCGGACAGCCCAAAACTCTTGGTAGTACTTCTTCTTCCACCGCGAGAGGGCTTGCTTGAGCCGATCGGCCGGGTTGGCGTAGATCTGGTAGCACTTGCTGACCCCCCGTACCTCGATGGCGGGCTCCCGGGCCGGGGGTTCCTGGGCTGGGGGTTCCTGGGCTGGGGCCTTTTCAGCCCCTGAGTCTTTGCGCCCCCCCACTTCTGGCCCCTCGGCCGGGTTCCCGGGCTCACGCTGGGTTTGGAGTGTTGTCTGTGTCATATGCGTCTCTGCCATGCTCTTGGCCATTGGCCTTCTCTGATCTCCGTTCTGCCAGCCGTGTGCTTCTACTATATGCGCGACCGGTCTTCCCCAACTGCCCGCTTCGATCCGATCAGATGCCGACCATGACAACGCTTCCGCACACCGCTCGCTCCCGTTCGTTTCTGTCTTTCCTCGATCCGCTCGCCGCGGCCCGCTCGCTCTGGAGCCACCGCGAGCTGACCTGGCAGTTTGCCGATCGCCGCATCCGGGCCAAGTACAAAGGACAGGCGCTCGGCCTTTTCTGGTCGCTGCTCGATCCTCTGATGACGCTCGCCATCTACACCTTCGTCTTCGGATTCATCTTTCAGCGGGCCTCGGCTGGTGGAGGGGGTGAGGATGGAGCCTCCGGCGGGATGGCTCGCTACGCCCTCGAGGTTTTCGCGGGGATTCTCGTCTTTACCCTCTTCCGCGAGACAGTCGGCCCCGCCCCGACGCTCGTCGCCAGCCAGCCCAACTTCGTCAAGAAAGTCGTCTATCCGCTCGAGACCTTCCCCGTCTCGCAGGTGCTTGTTTCATTGTTCAACTTTGCAGTGGGGATGATCATCTGGATCATCGGCTACTGCATTTTCTCGGCTTCACACATCCCGAGCCCCGGGTTGCTGCTGTTGCCGATTGTGATCCTGCCGGTGGTGGTGCTCGGGCTTGGGATTTCCTGGTTTCTTGCTTCGCTTGGTGTCTTTCTTCGAGACCTCCAGACCCCGACAGCCAACATTTTGCAGATGCTTTTCTTCATGTCAGCGATTTTCTACCGTATCGAAGATGTCCCCGAGCCATTCCGCATTCTGATCGAACTCAACCCCTTCGCCCAGAGCGTGACGATGGCGCGCACCGTCATGTTCGGCGACAGCGGAGAGTGGTGGCCCTCGGCAGGGGCGTGGTCCGTCTGGGGCGCAACGCTTGCTGTGGGGCTCGTGCTCTGTCTGCTCGGGTATGCATTCTTTATGAAGAGCCGCAAGGCGTTCGCGGATGTGATCTAGCGGAACCCCTGGGCACACGGTCGGGCGTGCGATTCCCGCCTCACACTTTTGGTATGTGAAGTGTGAGCCAACCTTACATTGATGTATTGGATCCGGCGCGTGCCTGCGTTGAGCCGAGGTCTTTGCTCCCTGTTGTGGCTACGCCCCGATCGCCCGTCTCCCGCTGCTCTCCCGCAGTTTCTCGAGCAACGCCTCGGCCAGCCCCGCGCGCACTTCACTCCACCGCACCACCCGCACTCCCCGCGGCAGCTTTGTGAGGATCGCCTCATCGGCAAGCGGCGCCACCAGCACCGTCGATCGCGCATCCATCAGCCGTTCGAGCCCCGACCGGGGCAGCCGGTCGTCGCGCAGGTCCAACGCCACCCCTCGTGTCCGTGCGATCCGCGAGACCGTCCGTCCATTCTGCCCCATCGCCCCGGCAAGCACGACCGGCGACCCCTCGGGGACGCGATCGAGCATCGCCCCCGCGACAGCCTCTGCCGAGACCGCCTGGAGCGCGAGCGCCTCGACCGCTTCGTCCACCTTTGACGCTCCCGCGACCGACGCCCACCAGGCCGTCATCTGCGGCTGCCACTTCTCGACGGTCGAGCCAAGACGGTGCGGGGCAACCCCAAAGCCCATGACCAACGCCCAATACCCCGCCCGGCCCAGCTCAGCAGGCGTAAATGCCGCGGGGTGCTCAAGCACCGACCGGAGCATCGCCTTGGCAGAAACGAACTCGGCCGACCGCTCGGTCAGCGCAGCCATGGTCGCGTAGAAAATCGCAGCATCCCGCAGCCCTGTCGCCAAGGCAGCCCGCGCGCCGGTTGCACGGTCCATGACCCGCCCGAGTGTTTCGAGCATCAACCGCGGGTTTTTGCTCAGGCTGCCCGGCCGCACGCGATAGGCCGCGACGACTTCCTCGACACCCGACCATCGCACCCCCCCCGAGG
>UOGK01000486.1_pt1 | contig 13790 bp, 7 predicted proteins | sample 1989001 | NCBI WGS metagenome assembly UOGK01 (sample SAMEA4712195, study PRJEB27164) | hydrothermal vent metagenome | biome: marine basaltic hydrothermal vent biome; feature: marine hydrothermal vent; material: mineral | place: Pacific Ocean | collected 2011-06-14/2011-07-23 | depth 1719 m | reverse complement strand
TTCCGGAGCGTTGCGACACCACCGTTTCTCGCTGTGATTCGCTGATTTCGCTTCAGAAGAGGGCTGGGCCTACACTCCTTGCGATGAACGCTGTCGAGTGAGCTTGATGGCGTTTTTCTGTCAGGAACCAATCTTGGTCCCTGTTCATCGCAGACACACACAACCAACCTCCCTCGTAAAGTCGAAGGTCATGCCCTGTTGATCTTCAGCCGTTGCGATCTCACCGGGCTCCGGTCCGTCAGGTATCAGAATGCCCGAAATCACCGTTCGTCTCCCCAAGTTTCTTTCCGTTCGCTCGCGGATATTTGATCTGCGGTCTGCCCTGAGTGGCTCGCCCAGGGCCGAGGTGCTCTCGGGGCTGACGGTCGCCCTTGCCCTGGTGCCCGAGGCGGTTGCCTTTGCGTTTCTGGCGGGTGTGCCTCCGCTTGTCGGGCTCTATGCGGCCTTCATCATCTGCTTGATTACCGCGATCGCGGGCGGACGGCCGGGCATGATCTCGGGAGCGACCGGGGCGATGGGGGTTGTTGTTGTCGCCCTCGTTGCCAATCATGGCATCGGGTATCTGTTCCCCGCGGTCGTGCTTTGCGGCATGCTCCAGATCGTTGTCGGGCTCCTGAAACTCGGCAAGTTTATCCGCATTGTGCCTCACCCGGTGATGCTGGGCTTTGTGAATGGGCTTGCGGTCGTGATCTTGTTGGCCCAACTGGGGAGCTTCAAGACGCTCGGTGCAGATGGCGCGATGGAGTTCCTTGCGGGTTCGCGGCTGTGGATTATGCTCGGGCTGGTGGCGGCCACGATGTGCATCATCGCGTTTTTGCCTCGGCTGACCCGGGCTCTGCCCTCTTCGCTGGTGGGGATCGTTGTGATCTCGCTTGCCGCCTGGGGGATCAACGCGATGCCGAGCGCGTCGGATGAGTCGCCTGTTGAGACTCGGACGGTGCTCACGGTGCGGGACATGCTCATCGACAGCACGCGGGCGGCGGCGGTGACTGAGGCGCAGCGGGAGAAAGAGCGTGCGGTGCTCGCTGACGCCCGCGAGCAGTTACCTGTGGGTGTTGTTGCGGTGTCGGATGGGGAGGAGGCGTTTGCGCCGTTGACGCCCGATGAAACTGCTGCGGCCATTGCCTCTATCGAGGCGGCCGGGGTGGGGATCGCTGGCGGCCTGCCCCGCCCGGCGTGGCTCGATTTCACCATCCCGCCGCTGAATCTTCAGACGCTCTGGATTATCCTGCCCTTCTCGGTCATTCTTGCGGGCGTGGGGTTGATCGAGTCGCTGATGACGATGACGCTGATCGACGAGCTGACCGAGACGCGGGGGCGAGGCAATCGCGAGTGTATCGGGCAGGGGGTCGCGAATGTGACCTGCGGCATCTTTGGGGGGATGGGTGGATGCGCGATGATCGGACAGTCGCTCATCAATGTGAAGTCCGGCGGCCGGGGGCGGCTCTCGGGGATCACCGCGGCTCTCACGCTGCTGCTCTTTATCCTCTTCCTGGCCCCGCTCATCGAGGCGGTCCCGATGGCGGCACTGGTCGGGGTGATGTTCATGGTTGTCATCGGAACATTCGAGTGGACAACACTCCAAACCTGGCGGCGGATCCCGATGGCCGAGGTGGTGGTCATGCTCGTCGTCGCGGGGTACACCGTTTTTATGCATGATCTGGCGACAGCGGTCATCATCGGGGTGGCGCTCTCGGCGTTGATCTTCGCGTGGAAGAAGAGCAGTCACCTGATGGCGGATGTGCAGTTCAACGAGCACGGCAGCAAGATCTACCAACTCCACGGTGTTCTTTTCTTTGGCAGCACGCCGCGGTTTCGGGAGCTGTTTACGCCGCAGGATGATCCCGATGATGTGGTGATCGATTTTTACTTCAGTCGTGTGTATGACCAGTCGGCGCTCGAGGCGATCAATGCGCTTGCCGAACGCTATGAAAAGCTCGGTAAGCGTTTGCACCTCCGGCATCTGAGCGAGGACTGCCGCCGTTTGCTTGATCGTGCGGGCGATCTTGTGGAAGTCAATATCAGCGAAGACCCGCACTACCATGTCGCGACGAATCGGGCACCGTGACCGAAAGCCGAGCCCCCTTCTGGGGCCTGCCGGGCTTCGTTCTCCCGACAGGATCTCCGATTTCGGCTGCAGATATCGGCAGAAACAGGCTTACATCGTGTCGATATCTCGCTCACCTGTGCTGATGCGTACCACCTGCTCGATATTGCAGACGAAGATCGCGCCGTCGCCTGAGAGGCCGGTGTGGGCGGCTTTCTGGATCGCCTGGATCACATCCTCGACGATCGCATCGGCACAGACAACCTCGACCTTGGTGTGTGGCTTGAACTCGCAGATCTGATCGGCGTGGCTCTGTGTGGTTGCGAGCTTTTTGCCGTGCCCCCAGCCACGGACCTCGCACACGCTCATGCCGGTCACGCCCTCGACGCGGTGCATCGCCAGCGTCACTTTATCGAGACGGTGCGGCTGTACGAACGCTTCAACTTTTTTCATGACTTACCTTTCTGGATCGGCTTCGGATCCGGCTTGGGAAGCGGCTCGTCACGCTCGACACGGATCGAGAACCATTTGTAGAGTGACGGAATCACCAGCAGCGTGAGGATTGTCGAGGTGACCAGGCCGCCGACAACGACCGTGGCAAGGGGGCGTTGGACTTCGCTGCCGGTGCCACGGGCAAAGAGGAGGGGGATGAGCCCGAGCGCCGTCGTGGCGGCGGTCATCAGCACCGGCCGAACACGCAAACATGCGCCGCGGATGGATGCCTCGCTCACACTGACCCCGTCTCGAACGAGCTGGTTCATGTAGGTGACGAGCACCATGCCGTTTTCGAGGGCGATGCCGAAGAGGGCAATGAACCCGACCGAGGCCGGGACGGAGAGGTTCTGGCCGCTGATCCAGAGGGCCACGATGCCGCCAACAAGAGCGAGCGGGATATTGAGCAGGATCAGGAGCGTGTTTTTGAGCGAAGCAAAGCTCGCGTAGAGAAGGATAAAAATCAGCAGCAGGGTGATCGGAACAACGACCTTGAGGCGGGCGTTGGCCTGCTGTTGGAGGCGGAACTGGCCGCCCCAGGTGACGAGGTACCCGGGGGGCAGGTCGGCTTCGTTGTCGATCGCTTTCTGGGCCTCGGCGACGAATGACCCGATGTCGCGGTCGGTGACATTGCACTGGATGGTGATGAACCGCTGGCTCTTTTCTCGTGTGATTTGCCGCGAGCCGACAACGGTGGTGATCGTTGCGAGATCATCGAGCGGGATGCGCTGGCCTTGGGGGCCGGGGATAAGAAGTTCGGCGATCTGTTCGGGCGTCGAGCGGGCACGCTCGGGGTAGCGGACGAGAATCTCGAACCGGCGGATGCCCTCGAAGATTTCGCCGGCCCCTCGGCCACCGATCGCGGCTTCGAGCGTTTCCTGGACATCCTGGACATTGACGCCGTAGCGGGCGATGGCCTCGCGATCGACGCGGATGACGAGCTGTGGTGCGCCGCTGACCTGATCGACCTGGACATCGGTCGCTCCGCGGACCTCACGGACGATGGCAGCGACATTCTCAGCCTCGGTTTTGAGCGTTTCGAGGTCGTCGCCGAAGAGCTTGATCGCAAGCTCGGCGCGGACACCTTCGAGCAGCTCATCGATCGACATCTCGATCGGCTGGGTGAAGTTGACAAGGATGCCCGGGGGCTCACCGATTGCTTCGCGGAGTTGCTCTTCGACCCATTCCTGGTCTCGTGGGTGGCGCCACTCGGTGGGGTGCTTGAGCAGCACATACATCTCGGCACTATTGACCGGGTCTGCATGGGCACCGACTTCACCTCGCCCGACACGGCTTGTGACGCCGGTAACTTCGGGGACACCGAGCAGCCGGCGTTCAACGCGAAGGGCGTTTTCCCTTGATTCCTCGATGGAAATGGAGGGGGCCATCGTCATGCGGACAACAATCGTGCCCTCGTTGAGCTCAGGGGTGAACTCTGAGCCGAGGCGGGGAAAGACGACGACACCAATCAGCAGCATGGCAGCCGAGAGGGCAACCGCCGCCCAGCGCAAACGGACAAAGAAACTCACGAGCGGCTTGTAGGGCTTGAGCAGCATCCGCACGACAAACGGTTCACGCCCCGATTTCGCCTTCTTTCGGCGGCGCATCGCAAGATCAGCCAGCACCGGCGCGATGGTGAGCGCGAAGATGAGCGACCCGGCCATCGCCATGGAAACCGTCGAGGCGAGCGGGCGGAAGGTCTTGCCCTCGACCCCCTGGAGTGTGAAGAGCGGGAGGAAGACGATCACGATGATCGCAATCGCAAAGGCGACCGGGCGGCCGACCTCACGGCAAGCCTGCGCGATAACCCGATGCCGAGGCTCGGAGCCGTCGGACTCGTTGAGGAGGCGGTCAGTGTTCTCGACCATGACGATCGTGCCATCGACGATCATGCCGATGGCGATTGCGAGGCCGCCGAGCGACATGAGGTTTGCAGAAAGGCCGAACTGTCCCATGCCGAGGGTAGCGACCAAGACCGAGAAGGGGACCGCGAACGCCACGATGAGGCTGGGTCGGATACCGCCCATGAAGACGAAGAGCACAATGACCACCAACGCGATGCCTTGCAGGAGTGCCGAGCTGACGGTACCGACAGCGGCATCGACAAGGTCTTTTTGCTGGTAATAGGGGACAATATGGACGCCTTCGGGAAGCATGCCGTTGATTTCTTCGACACGGGTTTCGACCGCTTCGATGACGGTTGAGGAGTTTGTGCCGAAGAGCTTGATGACCATACCGGCGACGACTTCGCCCTCGCCATTGCGGGTCTGGAGGCCGCGTCGGATGGCACCGCCGATTTTGATCTCGGCGATGCTGCGGAGGTAAATCGGGCGTGCATCGTCAGACTTCATGACGATCGATTCGAGGTCTTCGATCGATGTTGCGAGCCCGACGCCTCGGATGACGAACTCTTCGTCGTTTTGGGCGATGTATTGGGCACCGACATTGAGGTTGTTGGCCTCGACGCGCTCGATGACCTCTGCGAGGGTGAGGTCGTAGCGGAGGAGGGCCTCGGGATCGACGACGATGTGGTATTGTTTTTCGTAGCCGCCGATACCGAGGACTTCGGTCACACCCGGCACGGTCTGGAGGTTGAACTTGACGGTCCAATCCTGGATGGTGCGAAGCTCTTCGAGGGAGTATGTGCCGGTGGTATCTTCGAGGTAGTAGAAGAGGATGAGCCCCATGCCTGTTGCGATCGGGCCCATTTCGGGTTCGCCGAAGCCGTCGGGGATCTGGTCGCGTGCCTCTTGCAGCCGTTCGCCGACAAGCTGGCGGCAGAAGTAGATGTCCATGCCTTCTTCAAAGTAGACATTGACCACCGAGAGGCCGAAGTTGGAGACTGATCGGATGTTTTCGATGCCGGGCAGGCCGTTCATCGAGACTTCGATCGGGAAGGTAACGAACTTCTCGACCTCTTCAGGTGCGAGGCCCTCTGTGATCGTGAAGACCTGCACAAGATTTGGCGACACATCAGGAAATGCGTCAACGGGGAGGCGCTGGTACGAGAACCACCCTGCTGCCATCACGAGTACCGCGAGGACGAGCACGAGGAGGCGGTTGCGCACGCTGAAATCGATAATACGGTCGATCATTTGCTTGTTTCTCCAGCGTCAGTGCGCGTGTCCGTCACTCATTTCCGACTTGTTCAACTCTGTTTTGAGGGCGAGCCCCCCAGAGACGACATACCGCTCGCCCAGCCTGAGCCCGGAGAGCACCTCGACAGAATCGGTGTCATTGTCCCCGAGCCGTACATCGCGGCGCTCGATTCCTTCGCTTGTTTGGACGAAAACGACCATTTCGTTATCGATCGCCTGGATCGCCGATCGCGGGACGACGATCGCGGCATCGCGCTCTGAGGCGGCAAGTTGTGCCCGGATAAACATCCCCGGTCGCCAGTTGCCTTGTGCGTTGTCGAGCACGACGCGAGCGGTGGTTGTCCGGGTTTGCTCATCAAGGATGGGGCTGATATAGACGATGGTGGCCTGGGTCGAACCGAGATCGTGGGTGCCGAGGATTCGGGCCGATTGTCCTTCCTTGACGGCCGCAAGGTCTCGTTGATAGAGGGTGAGATGCCCCCACACCGAGGAAAGGTCAGCGATGACAAAGACCTGCTCGCCGACACTGAGACTCTCGCCATGGACGATGTGCCGCTCGATGATTCGACCGGCGATCGGGGCGCGGATCTCGTATCGAGCGAGTTCCATATCTGACTCACTTGCAATCGCGTTGACCTCGTTCTCGCTGAGCCCGAGCGCGTGGAGCCGTCGCTCGGCGGCCTGGAGCGAAACATCCGCAACCAACTTAGAACGCTTGGCTACTTCAAACTCGCGGCGGTTGGCAAAGGTGAGGTCGTCACGGACCGCCTCAAAGGTGGCAAAGGCTTTTTTGTACGCGCTCTCGGCGGCGAGGTACTCCGATTCACTCGTGATCTGCCGCTCAAACAGCATCTTTTCGCGGTTATACATCGCCTGAGTGGCACGAAGCTCGGCATAGGTCGTGATCAGTTCGCCACGGTTGGCCCCGATATCGAGCCCGCTGATCCCCTTCTGTAGTGCATCGATATCGGGCGTATCGGCGATGACATCGAGAAGCCGAATCGTGTTGGCGTGGATCGTCTCGGCCCGGGCAAGATCGGTCGCGGCAAGGGCTGCCTCGGAAGCCTTGGAAAGGTAGTCGGCCTTGGATTCAGCAAGCCCCGGGCTCTCGAGGACCGCGAGAACATCACCGGCTTCGACGCGATCGCCGATCGTGCGACGGACCTCGCTACCGATACCGCCAGCACGGGCGACGACATGCGCTACGCGGTCGGGGTTGAGCACGACCTCACCGACGAGTGAGGTGCTCTCGCGGAGCACGCCGGCCTCGGCAGTCGAAAAACGAACATCAAACTCCGACAATTCGTGATCGTCGAGACGGATGATCCCATCTTCCTCATCGCCGTGGTCATCATGATCGCCGTGATCGTCATGTGAATCACCCTCGTCAGCGTGGTCATCATGGTCGTCATGCGAATCGCCTTCGTCGGCGTGGTCATGATCGTCGTGGTCGTCGTGCGAATCGACAGCAGTTTCGTTGTGTTCCGCGTCGTCGTGCGATTCTGCCGCGGCGTCATGGTCGTGGCCATCATCGGCCTTGTCCGTCTTGCCGCAGCCGCTGAGCATGAGCCCCGCAGCGGCTGCGATGGCAAAGAATCGAAGGAGGTTCGTCATTGGTCGTTCCCTTGTGGCTGGTCGTCAGGATGTAGCGGCGCCCCGATCAGGCGTTCGCTCGCGATGACGGCGAGGTGGTATGTGGTCAGTGCGGCTGTCAGTTGGCGGTGAGCATCAAAGAGCGTCCGCTCGGCATCAAGAAGCCCTAGCGCCCCGATCTTCCCTTGCCGAAAGGCTTCTTCGGCAGCTTCAAAGGCGAGTTCGGCACTCGGGAGAATCTCGTCTCGGGTGCTGTGAACACTGATATATGCAGCGTCGAGAATCTGGAACGCTTCGGTTACCATGGTGCGGGTCTGCACTCGGGCCGCTTCTTCAAGACGCCTCCCTTGCAGCGCCCGAAGCCGAGCAGCACGGATACCCCCCTGGTTGCGGTCGAAGATTTGCAAAGGCATAGAAAGCCCTGCAACAAAGGCGGTTTCGTCGATTTCGCTGTAATATCTCATGCCGCCCGCCACGGTGATATCGGGGATGCGCTGCGCCAGGGCAAGCTCGATCTCGGCCTGCCGGAGCGAGGCCTCGGCGGCCCACCTGGCGATGTCTGGGTTCTGCTCGACTTGTGCGAGCAGGCTCTCAAGCGACGGCGGCGCGACGATGACATCGAGGTTGCCCGCGATGCTGTCGAACTGTGGTGAGGTGCTGCCCCAGTTCGAGGCAAGTCGCACCCGAGCCGCGGCGACTGCCCGCTCGGTCTGGGCGCGTTCGAGTTCAGCCTGGGCAAGCTCGACGCGAGCCTTGATGCGTTCGACAGGCGAGACCTTGCCCGCATCAACCCGCTCACCCACCGCGTCGAAGACCCGCTGGGAGAGCTCCTGCGTCTCGATGGCGATCCGCAGGCGGCGTTCGGCAGCCAGCAGACCGACATAATTGGCGGCTGTTTTGCTGAGGACATCGATCCGCCGAATCTCGTACTCCCACCCGGCGAGGCGGGTTTCATATTCGGCAACCCGGCGGCGTTTGACCCGCTTGCCGCCGAGTTCGACGAGTTGGCTTAGTGCGAGCGTGGTTTCCATCGAGTCGAAGCCGTGGACTTCGCCGGTGCCGCCGAAGTTCTCAAACTCGATGTCGAGGTCGGGGTTCGGCAACAGCCCCGCCTGCAATGCCTCGGCCTCGCGGGCCCTGACCTCGTAGCCGGTCGCTTCCAAAGCGGGGCTCCGCAGCAGGGCGGCTGCGAGAGCATCACCGAGCGAGATCGCCCCGCTGGGCTCGGCAGCGGGCTCGGATACCGCGACATGTTTGGGGTTGGGCGAGGGTTGCACAGTATCGAGAGTCCGCCCAAGCGGGCTCCGCTCGGACCAAACCGACCCATCGAGAGGCCCGGAAGCACACCCGCTCATCGCCAGGACCAGCGCAATCAAAGCACTTGTGGCTCGTCGTTGCATGGAGATTCCTCATCAGCACATCATCTACAGGACCGCACCCGCAAGAACAGCGAGCACAACGGGACCGCCTCAATAAAGAGCGGTTTCCACGGGGATCGTCGTCTGTGAGATGAGGGCTAGACGAGCAGCCGAACAGTCCGGAGCTGTCCGAGCCGATCTATCGCCAGCTTGCAGGAATCCGCGAGCGAGGCTTTCTGCGAGAAATACCATACCATGGGCAACTTCGGCATCAGGGCAGCCGGGGAACCAGCCGACCCGCCGAGGTGAACATCATCATCCCTGAGCGGGGAGGCGATATCCATGTCGAGCCGTCTGTCCTCGCAGGGACACACCGAGCACCAACATCCGTCGGCACCGAGTTCATGGGCTTCCTCGACCAGTGCTGTGCAATGCTCGGCACCGAGAACGATGTCAATCCGCGAGTTCCTCTCCCCCGCCCGATCCTGGCAAAGCACGACACCACCAGCAGCCACTGCGACATGCAGAAGGAAAGCTGCGAAGGTGACAAGGCAGACTACGGGATGGGCTCGTCTGGTATTCACAATCATTTTTCGCCGTCCACTGTATCGGCGTCACCAAAGGATAGCAAGTCAAGTCGACCGGGAGAGCCCCTTGGTGGATAGACCGAGAACCTCCCCCCAAGACCGACCCCGCCGGGGCGAGCCATGGCCTGCCAGAAAGGGGTGGTGAGTTGGCATGGAGGCTCGCGGCCCGGGCGTGTGCGTTGTGTCAAGGGCGCGGCCGCCACAGGCAAACTCTCGGACATTACTTTGGTGCTGGTGCCGACTGCGGCCGAGGGGTGGGGAGACGGGACTGCCACCAGGCGATCAAACGGGTTGCAGCCGCGGGCTCGACTTGGTAAGCAGTGCAGGAGTCCTTGGCGGCGAGGAGGAGAGCCGCGTTGCGGTCTTTGGCCGAATGGCTTGTACAGGCGGCGCGGTAGTGCGTTGCCGAAGCTCGCCACGCCGTATGGTCGAGCGGAAGGGGGGCCTCGCGGAGTAATGCTGCACTGGGCTTGATCGCGTGGAGGGATCGTGCGGTGCCGAAGGAGCGGGCCGCTGCCCATGCAGACAGCACCGGAGAGCTGAGTAGAGCGCCATATCGCCAGAGAGCATCGGCATTGGTCTCTGGGGGATCTTCCTTCGGATACAACATAATAATCGGCGTGAGAGCAAGATACTCACCTCGATGATCGACGGCTGCCTCAAGGACCTTGCTTTGTGTCGCAATGAGGAGCTTGGGGCGGGCCTGACGGATGAGAACTTCCCGCAGGACAGGGTCATCGGCGTGATGCGTGACGCAGGGGTGATGCCATGTCTGCCGAGCGATTTTCACCGGGCGCTCCCCCCACGCGAGGCACGCAGGATCGATCAGGCCGACTGTTGCGACTCGGCGTGTCGGCTGTGTATTAGAATTCTCGGCCTCACTGATCGCCCTTGCAATCGCATAATATTCATCGCGAAAATCCGCGGTGATCTCGCAATGGTCACCGAGCGTCTGTGTCGTGCGGAAGTGCATCTCGGGCACACCGACAAGGGGTGCAGCAAGAGGCCCCCACGAGGTGGAATCAAGCGGGGCAGCGGCGTGTTCGGGCTTCGGTGCCATCCCAGAACCAACAAACCGACGGAGAGGGCTCGTCTGTGTTTTTCGCTCGAATGTCACGGCAACGGTTCGCACACTCGCATCAAAAATGCCCTCGGTATCGAGCCAAAGTGAGCAAATCGAGGTGATCTCCGCGACCCGCTCTCGCACGGCAACCGCATCCCGTGCAGCAAGCAGCGAGACCGGGAGGACCATGCCGAGCCGCCCGCCGGGACGGAGCGATTCGATACCGAGTTGGAGAAAGAGGGCGGCCGGATCGGTGTAGGGTCGGAGCGAATCGCCGAAGCGCTCTCGGAGACGAGCGGTGTCAGCACGCGAGCGGGCGGTCGAACTCGCGACCTGGTTGAGGAAGGGCGGGTTGCCGAGGAGAAGATCGACGGTTTCCATGCCGGGCGGATCGAGCAGTGTATCGGCGGTCACGATGTTTGCTTCGAGCAGATCAAACAGCGGCTCGAGCGTGTGCGCAGAATCGTGGCTCTCCGGGGCATTGCTCAGTTCGAGCCAGAGGGCGAGGCGGCACAGGTGCGTTGCGAGCGGGTCGATGTCGATGCCGTGGATCGCCTGGAGGAGAGCTGCGCGAGGTATGTCGGGCCGCAGCGAGCGGAGTCGTCGGAGAGCTTCGACAAGAAAGACGCCGCAGCCGCACGCGGGGTCAAGGATGACGGGGGCTGTCCTGTGATCGAGAAATGTCCTGTCGAGTGTCTGATCGAGAAGGTGCGTTACCAATGCGAGGGGAGTATAAAAAACCCCTCGGGTGCGCCGGGACTTTGGGGTGCTGTTCTTATATTCAACCGCGGCCTCGTCGAGGGCGTGTTGGTAGGCACGGCCGAGCCAATGGGCATCGATCGAATGCCAGGGAATGGGCTGCTCGCAAAGCCACCCCATCGCATCGGCCTCAGCCGCATTGCAGCCGTGGGGGTCGGCACCTCTTTCACGGATACTCAGAACCTCTGAACAAGGCCAAACGGCTTGTTCATAACGGCTTCCAGGCTGCACCGAGGCGGGCTGGAAAGCCCGCCCCCCTGATTGTTTTGAGGTTCCATTTGTTCTATTTGTGTATCCTTCTTGTCGCACACACCCGTCTGTTGCAGCGTGCTGACGGCGTGCCTTTACCGCCTGCGTCAAAACCGCAACCGCTCGTGACAGCGCGATCCCCCCCTCGCCTCCATACACCGGCCGCAGTCGGCGCACAATCGTCGCCAGGCAGGTTGTGCCGGCTTCGGCCAAGTCCTCGGTTGAAACGGGTGTCAGACTGACTGCTTGCCCTCCTCTATCCAGACAGCGTACGACGAAGCCGCGGCCGTGTCTTCGCGGAGGGCGTGGCGGACGGTGCGCCACTGGGTATCGAGCCGCGGGGCGGAGATTCGCTCGGCCGTCCCCAGCTCCTGGACAAAGAGCGAGACGCGGAACTCCTCGAGCATCCAGCGGTAGCGGTCAAGCTGCACACGAACGGCCGCCGAGCGCGGGAGGTCGGCAAGAGCCGTATCCAACTCGACCCAGCGCCGCCAGCGAGGCTCGAGGTCGCGGGTGTGGGCGAGGTCCCGATCGAGCCCCCCGGCGGCCAGCTTGCAGAGTCTTTGCCGGGCGGCTTCGAGATATCGAGGGAGATGGCGGAGTCGATTCCAGCTGCGCGAGGAGAACAACTGCTCGGGCAGGAAGTATCGGAGTTGTTCGCCGACATCTTCACACGAGGTGCGCCACGCGGGCGGGTTGGCGGCGTCGATGAGCTGACGAACCTGGTGGGCACTCTCGAGGATTCTGGCGAACAAGTCGAGTGCTGCGAGCAGTTCGGTATCGAGGCGGGCCTCGACCGAGTCGCAGAGCAGATCGAACGCCTCCGCATTGCGGACCTCGGCGAGCCGATCACCCGCGGCCTGCTCGACAGCCACAAGCGAAGCCTCGTCTTCGAGCGGAGCATCAATCCCGAGTGCCGCATAGAGCAGCTTCATGCCTCCCATCGCGGGCCAGCTGCGCAGCGTGCGTTTGAGCAGCCGCCGGTGATGGATCACAAGCAGCCGCCGCACCCCGAGGCGGTGCTGGTCGCGGGCACACTCGGCCTCGGGCAGCAGCCGAAGCGAGACGGCCTCCCCCGTGTCGATCAATGCAGGAAACGCGGTGACCCGCCCTCCCGCTGCAGCGACAACTGTCGTCTCGGGGAGATCGCCAAAGTCCCAGTGTCGAGCGTTTTCACGCAAAGGCAACGCGGCCTGCCCCTGGTTGAGCGCGTCCTCGACTTCGCTTGCCACCTCACGGCGGAGTGCCTGGAGATCACGATCAATCGCGAGCACCATCCCTGTGTCATCGGTGACCGCAATCCTGGGGAGCAGGTGCGGCGGGAGCTGCACCGCGCGCAATGCCGAGGCATGCGCCTCCACGCCGCGGGTCCGCCCGACATAATCTGCAAGAGCCTCTGCAAGCGGCGTGCTGTGCGAGGGGGACGAGTGCAAAAACTCCTCCGCAACTTGCGGTGCCGGCCCGATGCCCCGCCGAAGGGGCTTGGGAAGGCCGCGGAGCATCTCGATGACCCGCTCACGCACCAACCCCGGCACGAGCCAATCGTGGTCGGCTTCGGTCAGATCATGGAAGGCCGCCAGGGGCAGCGTGAGCAGCACGCCATCGTCAGCCTCGCCGGGTTCGTGGATGTATTCAAGCGTCCGCTCGTCCCCAGCAATCTCGACCGTATCGGGAAAGACCGCCTCGGGCGGCACTTCATCCGCCCAATCGAGAAGGTCCTTTGGCTCGAGAAAGAGAATCCGGGGGTGCTTGGCCTCGGCCTTGTGACGCCAGCGGTCGAACCGTTTTCCGCTCCATACATGATGTGGAAGCACACGGTCGAAAAAGTCTAGCCTTGCACCAGCCTCAGATTCATGGTCTCGGCGTCGGGCCTTGGCTTCGAGTCGCCGCACCGCACGGATAACCTCATCGTTGTGCTCAACAAAGTCGGCACGCGGCCGAAACGCCCCATCGACAAGCCCCTGGCGAATAAATATCTCGCGGGCGTGGACGGGGTTGACCCGGCCATACGCGACACGGCGCTTGACCGGCAACGGCAAACCCAGAAGCGAAACCCGCTCGATGACCGTGGGGGCCGCGGTGCGGTGGTCCCAGGTCGGTTGGTCATAGGTCGGCTCGAGCAGATGCGAGCCGAGGCTGACGATCCACTCGGTGCGCACGGGGGCGACCATTCTCGCATAGACACGGGCGGTGCGGGCCATCTCGGCAGCCACAACCCACCGCGGTTTGTGGGCAAAGAGGGCCGAGCCGGGGTGGATGTAGAACTCGGTGCCGAGGGTGCCGAGGTATTCGTGCCGATCGCCGCGTTTTCCGATATTGCTGAGCAGGCCGGCGAGCAGCGAGCGGTGGATGGCATCGGGCGTCGCGGGCTCGGTGTTGCGTGCATACCCCCGCTCGCGCACGAGTCGGCGGAGCTGCCGATGCAGGTCTTCCCACTCGCGGAGCCCCCGCCAGGAAAGGAACGACTCGGCGCACCATCGGCGGAGCTTGCGGGTCGAGAGTTCGCGTTCCTTTTCTCGAAAGGCCCGCCAGATATTGAGCAGT
>UOGK01000521.1_pt1 | contig 14489 bp, 24 predicted proteins | sample 1989001 | NCBI WGS metagenome assembly UOGK01 (sample SAMEA4712195, study PRJEB27164) | hydrothermal vent metagenome | biome: marine basaltic hydrothermal vent biome; feature: marine hydrothermal vent; material: mineral | place: Pacific Ocean | collected 2011-06-14/2011-07-23 | depth 1719 m | reverse complement strand
GGCAGCAGCACCTCCAACAAGCCATGGAACCAGCACAATACCTCTGTGATACCTCTTCTTCATGTCAGGCCTCCGATCTGTTGTCATCCCAGACGATTGGGACATCCTGATGCTAATATACTGTATCGTCTGGACAGCTCTTGTGCATGAACTGGGTTGCAATCCCCGAAATCTTCAGCACAAAAATGACAACCGCCCGGGGATAAACCCGGGCAATTGCTGAGAACTGGTGGGATTCGCGTGTGTCAGAAGCCGGTTCAAGCCCCGTCGCTGCCGGCATCCTCGGCCGGGGCAGCCGCGACAGCAGCCGCAGCCTTGCGGACCTTGGCGGCGTATGCCGTGCGGCGGTCGGCCTGGCGGCGACGCCCGCTGGGCTTGCCCCCGATCTCCGGGCCTTCTTCGTTGCCGACGAGTTGGATCACGCAGAGGAGGGTTGCATCGCCCAGACGGCGGTAGCCGAGCTTGACGATGCGGGTGTAGCCACCCGCCCGGTCGGTGTAGCGAGGAGCAACATTCTCGAAGATGTGCTTGACGAGCTTGGGGGCCTTGCGCAGCTCGCCGTAGCGGTTGCGCTCGACCTCGCTGGAATCGGGGATATCAAAGAACCCCTCAGCCCGCTCGCGGAGCTTGGTCACCTGCTCGCGTTCGGCATCGGAGGCGTTTTTCGGCAGATACATCCAGGCAAATGCCCGGCGATCACGCCCGAGGGTGGCGATCACCTGTCGGCGGGCGTGGAGGTCGCCCCGCTTGGCCTTGGTGATGATCTTCTCGACGAAGGGCTGGAGGGCCTTTGCCTTGGGGAGGGTGGTCACGATCTGCCCGTGCTCAAAGAGCGAGGCAGCCATGTTGCGCAGCATCGCCTGGCGGTGGGCTGTCGTACGGTTGAGCTTGAAGCCTGCCTTGCGATGGCGCATCACGAATCTCCTGAAAAACCCTGCCTGCCGGGGCTCCCTCTGGGCGGGAACCGGCTTCAACTATAGACCGCCCCGGGCCGACCCGAGGCTCATTTGGACCAAGCCTACCTCAGGCCTCGGTCATCTCGGGCATCTGGTAGCCCTCGGGAAGCTGCACTCCCAGATCGAGCCCGATGTCTGCGAGCTTCCGCTTGACCTCTCGCAGCGAGGTCCGCCCGAAGGAGCGAAGCTTGAGCAGCTCGGGCTCGGTCCGCTGGACGAGCTGGGCGACCAGGTCGATCCGGGCCGATTCGAGACAGTTGCTCGCCCGGACACTGAGCTCGAGGTCGCCGATGGGCATGTTGAGCTTGCGGATGAGTTCCTCGTCCACGCTCGCCGCAGCAGCCGCCTCTTCCGAGACCCGCTCCTCGCCCAGCTCGGCATATTGCACGAACGGGTTGAGGTGCTTGCGAAAGATCTTGCCCGCCTCGACGAGCGCCATCTCGGGCGTGACCGTCGCGTCGGTCCAGATTTCGAGCGTCAGCTTGTCGTAGTTGGTCCGCTGCCCGACGCGGGTGTTCTCGACATTGTACCGAACGCGCTGGACGGGCGAGTAGATCGAATCGACATGGATGACGCCGACCTCTTGCTCTTCTTCGTCCTCGTACTGCTCGCTGGCGGGGACATAGCCCCGGCCCTTGGCGACGGTGAACTCCATCTCGAAGTCGATCTCGTCGGTGAGGGTGGCGATCAGGAGGTTTTTGTTGAGGATCGTGATCGCGGCGTCGGCCTCGATCATGTCGGCGGTGATCTCGCCGGGGCCACGCACCGCAAGCCGCATCGTCTTGGGCTCATCGGTCTCGAGCCTCACGACCAGGCTCTTGACATTGAGCACGATATCGGTGACATCTTCGAGCACGCCGGGAACGGAAGTAAACTCGTGCTCGGCGCCCTTGATTTTGATGCTGGTGACAGCCGCACCTTCGAGTGAGCTGAGCAGCACGCGCCGCAGGCCATTGCCGACGGTGGTGCCAAAGCCCCGCTCGAAAGGTTCGATGGTAAAGCGGCCGTAGGTCTCACCAAGAAACTTGGTATCTTTAACCACACGGCTGGGAAGTTCGAGTCCACGCCAACGGATGCGCATCGCATCACCTCGCTATTCCGACGGTCGCCCTTGTGCGTCTCGGCCCGGTCTCTCGGAAATCGCCGCCCCGTCGGTGGACAGCGTTCCTTCTTGACCCGGCCGGGTTGATCTGGAAAGGGGTATGTCCATGTGCCGTGCCGATCCAGAAGTCGGCACGCACCCCGAAACCTCGAAAAAACTAGACTCGGCGACGCTTGCGAGGCCGACACCCGTTGTGGGGGATGGGTGTCCGATCTTCGATCGCAGTGACGCGGATGCCGCAACTTGCAACGCCCGTCACGGCCGCCTCTCGCCCGGCACCGGTGCCGGTGATGCGGACCTCGACCTCGCTCATGCCCATCTTGCGGACCTTCTGGCCGACCTGCTCGCCAGCGCGTGTGGCGGCAAACGGGGTGGCCTTGCGTGCGCCCTTGAACCCGATGGTGCCTGCTGAATCCCACGCGAGGGTTTCGCCTGCCATATCGGAGATAGTCACGATGGTGTTGTTCTGTGTCGCTTTGACATGAACAATGCCACGGGTGACATTTTTGCGGATTTTCTTTGCCTTCTTCGCCATGCTCGCCTCGCCAACAGGGCGACCCGGGGTTCGGGCCGCTCAGAATAAATCAGTGACCCTTGACGCCCTTCTTGCCTGCCACGGTCTTCTTGCGACCCTTGCGGGTGCGAGCGTTGCAGCGGGTGCGCTGCCCGCGCGTGGGCAGGCCGCGACGGTGCCGATCACCCCGATAGCTGCGGATATCCTTGAGCCGCTGCACATTCTGGGAGACCTGCCGCCTCAGAGCACCCTCGACGAGGTAGCCCGAGTCGATGATCGAGTTGAGCTGCGCGACCTGCTGTTCGGTCATCTCCGAGGCCCGGATATCCGGATCGACCTGCGCCTCAGCGAGAATGTCAGCCGCGAACTTCGGCCCGATCCCATGCACATATTGCAGGGCGTAAAGAACCTTCTTCTTCTCCGGCACATCGGTGCCCGCGATTCGTGGCATTTTCAGCCCTTTCCTGTTCAGGTACCCCCGGAGGGATCAGCCCTGGACTTGCTTGTGCTTCGGATCGGCCTTGCAGATCACCCGCACCTTGCCCTTGCGGCGGACGATCTGACACTGGTTACAGATCCGTTTGACGCTTGCTCTGACCTTCATCGCTCGCCCCCATTTTGGGTGGTCTGCTCTCACATAATCACCCGTCCGCTCGGTGCGGGAGGTGCCCGACGCCTTTTGACGGGCAGGGGCCGGGATACTAGACCGCCCCGCCCGAGTTGTCACCCCGGCACGCCCCAGACACACCAGAGAAACCTGATATTTCAGACCCCGCCACACCACAACCACAAAACATACTGGATGCGCCCCCATCACCCCCATCACCCCCACCATCACTCCTTCAGTGACGGTAGGTGATCCGGGCCTTGGTCAGGTCGTAGGGGCTCAGCTCGACCGTGACGCGGTCGCCAGGCAGGATCCGGATGTAGTGCATCCGCATCTTGCCCGAGACATACGCGAGGATCTCGGTCTCCTGCTCGTTGGGCAGGCGGACCTTGAACATCGCATTGGGAAGAGCCTCGATGACCGTGGCCTCGAATGTAAACTTGTCGTCTTGCTTGACCATGCACTCCCCGACCTTTCAGCCGGGCCTTTCTACCTCTCCTCGCCCGTGTGGCGAGAGGGCACTATAGACCGTCGCTCTCTCGAAAACCCGCCCGGTCCCCTCGGCCAGACCCATACCCACAGCTTGGAAACACCGTCCGCAGCTGGCTCACCGCATCCGGGGCGACTTGGACTCTTCGCCGCCGAGGAACCCGGAGTAGTTGCGCATCAGCAGATTGGCCTCGATCCGTTGGAGCAGATCGAGCGTCACGCTGACGACGATGAGCAGCCCCGTGCCACCGAGAAACTGCGTGACAGCAAAGTCGATATTGAGGCTCTTGTTCACCACCATCGGCAGCACCGCGATGATCGAGAGGAACCCTGCACCGACATAGGTAATGCGTCCGATGACCGATTCGAGATACTCCGCTGTGCGAGGTCCAGGCCGCAACCCGGGGATAAACGACCCGTGGTCGCGGAGTTGCTTTGCCATGTCCTCGGGGTTGAACTGGACCGTCACCCAGAAGAAGCTGAAGAAGTAGACCATGATGATGTAGGCGATCACATACGGATATTCGCCCATCTGGAACCATCCGCCGAGCGCCTGGAGCGCCCCGACCCACCAGCCATCCCCCGCGTCCTTGGCAGCTGCCCCGATCGCTTCGAGAATAACCGAGGGAAAAATCATCAGCGAACTGGCGAAGATGATCGGCATGACGCCGGAATGGTTGACGCGCAGCGGCAGGTATGACCGCTGCCCGCCATAGACCCGCCTGCCCCGGGTGTGCTTGGCTTGCTGGATGGGAATCCGTCGTTGGGCGACAGTCAGCAGCACCGCCCCGCCGACAATCAGCACAAAGCCCCCGGCAAGCATGAGGATACCGAGGGCATTGAGCCCGTCGGCCCCCGTCTTGTCATAGCTCCGCGCGAGCGTGTTGATGGCGTTGGGCATCCCCGTCAGGATGCCGGCAGTGATGATCATCGAGACGCCATTGCCGATGCCGAAGCGGTCGATCTGCTCGCCGAGCCACATGAGGAAGACGGTGCCCGCGGTGAGCGCACTGACCGCTGTCAGCCACCAAACCGGGTTATTCGCATACTGTGGCATGACCAGCCCGGTCGCCTTGATATAGGACAACCAGCCGATCGCCTGGATGATACAAAGCCCGACGGTGGCGTACCGTGTCCATTCCTGGATCTTCGCCCGCCCGCTCGGGCCGTCTTCCTGGATCTTTTTGAGTGCCGGGGAGGCCGAGGAGACAAGCTGGAAGATAATCGAGGCCGTGATATAGGGCATAATGCCCAGGCCGAAGATCGTCGATTGGCTGAACGACCCGCCCGAAAAGATGGCGACATACTGGGCAGCTCGCCCGGCGGCGCTATCGGTCTCGACAGCCGTGCGGAAGAACTCGATCATGCGGGTCTGGTCAACACCGGGCAACGGGATCCAGAACCCGATCCGATAGACCACGAGCATGCCGAGTGTGAACAGGAGCTTGTTGCGAAGCTCTTTGACCTGGAACACATGGAGGAGTGTTCTGAACATCTCGCCTCTTTCTCACGGGCCGACCGACCCGGCCGACCATCTCGATCGACCTTGTGGTGTCAGAGCCCGCCGCCCGAATGCCTCGGCTGCCTCTCGCAGCCCGGCCCGGCCGGTGTGCTCACTTCTTCTTGGAGTTGCCCCGACGGAGCTTCTTGGTCAGGTTCTTGGGCGATCGGTCCTCGCTGTTGCGGTCGATCCCCCGGACCATATCACGGCGGGTGCCTGTCTCATTGACCGAGCCGCCAGCCTCAAGCACATGCTTGCGGGCCGAATCGGTCACACGGCTGGCGGTGATGTCGAGCTTGATGCCGAGTTTCCCCGCTTCCCCCAGATCGCCGAGGATCTTCAGGTCACGGCTGGTATCACGCAAAAGGCCCGACTTGATGAGGGTCTCGGCGTTGATGGTGCCGCCCTTGGTAAAGTCGGGATGGGCCATGATATCGCCGAGGTTGACGATAAAGAACCTGGTCTTGAACTGGGCGTTGGTAAACCCGAACTTGGGCATCCGCCGGAAGTAGGGCATCTGCCCGCCCTCAAAGGCAGCGGGGGCCGAATAGCCCGACCGGCTGCCCGAGCCCTTGTGCCCGCGGCCGGCCTGCTGGCCCTGGCCCGAGCCGTGGCCGCGACCGATGCGTTTGCGGGACTTGTACTTCCCTGCGAGGGTTGTGATGTCATGAATCATCATCGTTCAGCACTCCAGCAGCGTTTGCCTGCTCACTTTCCGTCAGTCCGGTCTCTTCTCAACCCTTCTCTTCTCAACTCTGTCCCGAATCCCCAGCCGGAGCTGCGGGCTTGTCGCTACCTGCCTCCGGTGCGGGGGGTGCCGATGCGGGTGTCGTCGCCGGGGCAGCCTGCTGCGCCGGAGCGCCGCCGCCATACCCACCGCGCCCGCGGCCGCCGCCCCCACCACGACCGCCGCCACGACCACCCCGGCCGCCACGCCGTTGGTCCTGGCCGACGGTGTTGACGGGGCCCCGCATCTTCTCGGTACTCGAAGCAGTCGGCATGAACCGCTGCCCGCGTTCGATCTTGGCCTCGATCTCGGTGGTGCCGAGGTCCTGGTCGCGGATGCCCTCGATATTTTCCTTGGTCCGCAGCCGGCTGATGCCATCAAAGACGGCCCGGATCATGTTGACCTTGTTGGTCGAGCCGTAGCACTTGGTGAGGCAGTCGGTGATGCCCGCCGCTTCGAGCACCGTGCGGACGGTGCCGCCGGCGATCACGCCCGTGCCGGGCGAGGCGGGGATGAGCCGCACCTTGCTTGCGCCGAATCGACCCTCGACCTCGTGGGGGATGGTCGAGCCGACGAGGGGAACCTTGACGATCGCCTTGCGGGCGTTCTTCTCGGCCTTCTCGATCGCGGTGGGGACTTCCTTGGACTTGCCCCGCCCGTACCCGACCTTGCCGTTCCGGTCGCCAGCGACGACGAGCGCGCCGAAGCTGAATCGACGACCGCCCTTGACCGTTGCTGCGGTCCGGAAGATCCCGAGCGTCTCGGTCTCGAACTGGGAACCTTTGTCTTCCATCATCTTGCCCATGTGCTCTACCGCCTTGATCCCCGTGCGAGCTATGCCGGCCGGGTCTGGTGAATGCGTAATCAATCCCTCTAGAACTCGAGCCCGCCCTTGCGTGCTGCATCGCCGAGTGCCTTGACTCGGCCGTGATACCGGAACCCGCCGCGATCGAACGCGACCGTCTTGATGCCCGCAGCTGTTGCCCGCTCGGCGATCACCTTCCCGACCGCCTCGGCAGCCGCGACATTGCCCGTCGAATCGACCGAGAAGCCCTTGTCTCGTGTCGAGGCCGCAGCCAGCGTACACCCCGCAAGATCGTCAACCACCTGTGCGTACACATGGTTGAGCGAGCGGTAGACACTCAGGCGTGGGCGCTCGGGGGTCCCGATCACACGCTTGCGAATCCCCGTGCGACGACGGGACCGACGAACCTGTTTCTGCTTTTGCCTATCCATCGAACTTGACCTCGTTGCTGGAACTCGTCCTGTTGTTCGTCCAGTTGCTCGTCTGCATCCTGCCTTGTCTCTGCTGCTCTTCGTCTGCCGACTTAGGCACCAAACGCCTTGCCCTGCTTGCGGCGGATCACTTCGTCGGCGTACTTCACACCCTTGCCGTTGTAGGGCTCGGGCTTGCGTTTGGCCCGCATCGCGGCTGCAAACTGCCCGACCGCCTGCTTATCAGGGCCGCTGATCTTGACGATCTGCTTCTGCACATCGATCGCAACCCCTTGGGGAATATCCATCATCACGGGCTTTGCGTACCCAAGCTGGAGCTTGAGCTGCTGCCCGGTGACCTGCGCCCCCCAGCCGACACCGACGATCTCCATCGTCTTCTCATAGCCGTCGGTCACGCCGACGACCATGTTCTGGATGAGCGACCGGGTCAGACCCCAATAGGCCCGCACCTTGCGGTTGGTCATGTCGCCCTCGTCGATCGCGCACCGCACCTCACGGGCCCCGTCGTCATATTCGACAGCAACCTCGGGGCGATGGGTCATGCTGAGTGTGCCCTTGGGGCCTTCGACCTTGACCGCGCGGTCGGCGATGCCGATCTTCACGCTGCTGGGGACGCTCACGGGTTTCTTTCCGATCCTCGACATGGTCTGTCCTCTTTCATCCGGCCGGGCAATACCCGACGGGGATTCCAGTCCTTCCGTTCTTATTCCACCGTGCAGAGCAGCTCGCCGCCGACCCGCTCCTCGCGGCACTTGCGGTCGCTCAACACGCCCTTGCTCGTCGAGACCACCGCGATACCAAGCCCCTGCACCGGGCGGGGGATGTCATCGACACCCATGTATCGCCGGCACCCCGGCTTGCTCTTGCGGGTCATGCGGATGATCAGCGGCTCGCCGAGGTCGCTGTACTTCAGCTGCACCCGGATCTGCCCCTGCGTGCCGCTCTCGATCATGTCGTAGCCGAGGATATAGCCCTCGTGCTGCAGCACATCGAGAATGCCCCGGTTGACCTTGCTGTTCATGACCACGGTCGTCTTTGCGCGGTTGCGTACCGCGTTCCGAACCCGGGTCAGCATGTCTGCGATTGGATCACTCAGCGTCATCGTTCGTTACCGCCTGATGCCTTGGTGTGCCAGAAGCTCGTTTGCACTTCCCCGATGCACACCGTGTTGTTCTTGCCTTCTACATCGTCGCCTTTTACAGCGTCTTTCCATCCTGCCCGGCTGCCCGCCAAGGGCCGCCCGGCCTTCTTTTTACCAACTCGCCTTCCGCATGCCGGGGATCTTCCCCTCAAGCGCGAGCTTGCGGAGCATGATGCGGCTGATCCGGAACTTGCGATAGTTCCCACGCGGCCGACCCGTCAGCTCGCATCGGCGAACCTTGCGGGTCGAAAACTTGGGTGTCCGGTTGCTCTTGGCGATCTGGGCTTTGGTTGCCATCGGTACCTCGTCTCAATCTGCTCAGCCCGCTTCACCCTGAGGGGCTGCGGGGGGTGTTCTGCGGTCAGTCAGTTCTCGTCAACCTTGGTGAACGGCATCCCGAGCTGCTCGAGCACAAAGGTGCTCAGCTCGGGGCTTGAGTTCGCAAAGGACAGGTTGATATTCATGCCGTGGGTGAAGTTCACCTCCGCCATGTTGATCTCGGGGAAGACGCCCTGCTCGTTCAGGCCCATCGAATAGTTGCCCTGGCGGTCAAATGCCTTGCGGGACAAGCCGCGGAAGTCCTTGATACGAGGCGTCGCCAGGTGGATGAGTCGATCCAGGAAGTGCCACATCTGGTCGCGGCGGATCGTCACCATCGCAGCCGTCTCGTAGCCCTCACGAACCTTGAAGTTCGAGACCGACTTCTTGGCCTTGAGCATCACCGGCTTCTGCCCGGTGATCGTTGTCAGCGTCTCAAGAACAGTGCTCTTGATATTCGGCGGAATCTTCGTCCCGTCGAGGTGCCGCCCCATGTTCACATTGAGCGTGATCTTCTCGAGCGTCGGCTGGGCCATCCGGTTGGTGATCCCGAACTCCTCGGCAACCGCACCGCGCACCTCGTCCTCAAACTTCTTGCGAAGTCCTGAGGCCTCGGCGGGGGGGCCTTCAAGCTCCTTGCTCTTCTTTTTCTTGTCCTTCGCCATCGTATCTAACCCGGCCTTTCAAGCTGTTGTCTGCTGTCGGTTTCCATCCGGCAGCCAGCGTATTGTTCTCTTCTGTTACTTGCGCGGCCCGCGGACCACACCGAGTTCCTTGCCGCCGCGTGCCGCCACGCGGATCTTACTGCCGTCATCTTTGGTCTCGAACCGCACCCGCGTCGGCTTGCCGTCCACGACGGGGCTGACATTGCTGATGTGGATCGCCGATTCCTTGGTATAGATCCCGCCCTGCGGGTTTTTCTGCGTCGGCTTGAGGTGCTTGGTCCGCATCGCGATGCCCCGGACGATCACACGATCCTCTTTGGGGTACACGCGGATAATCTCGCCGGTCTTGCCCTTGTCAGAGCCCTGCGTCACGATGACCTGGTCGCCTGTGCGTACATGCTTTGGCATATCACACCACCTCCGAAGCGAGGGAAACAATCTTCATGTAGTTCTTCTCGCGGAGCTCTCGAGCCACCGGGCCGAAGATCCGCGTCCCCTTGGGGTTGCGATCGTCACCAATGAGCACGACCGCGTTGTTGTCAAACTTGACATACGACCCATCCCGGCGGCGGTATTGCTTTGCCGACCGCACCACGACAGCCCGCGACATGTCGCCCGGCTTGATGTCCGCCCCGGGCAGTGCTTTCTTGATCGAGACCATCACCTGGTCACCGATCGTTGCGGTCTTGCGGGTATAGCCCCCGCGACGGGTCGAGCCGCCGTACACACGGATGACATAGGCGATCTTTGCGCCCGAGTTGTCCGCGACTTCGCATCTGGATTCTTGTTGGATCATTGTGCGTACCAGCCTCTTGTCGTCTCTATCAGGGAACAACCCCGCCATATGCCTTGTGCTTACTCACCGATGCCGCGCCGGATGACGCGGACCAGTCTCCATGCTTTGGTCTTACTGATCGGGGGACATTCCTCGATCTCGACGGTGTCCCCGAGCCGAGACTCGTTCGCCTCATCGTGGACCTGGAGCACCGACCGCTTGCGGACATACTTGCCATACTTGGGGTGCTTGGCCTTGAACGCCACCACCACCTTGCGAGACTTCTCGCGTGCGTCCGATTCGACCACCCCAACGCGGCGGGGGCGGGTATTTGTGCTCTTGGTTGCCTCGGTCATGCTGCTTCCCTGTGCTTGCTGCCCATGTCGTGCCTCGACATCTTCACGCCTCACTCTTGATGCCCGGCTCTTTTACGCCTTGGCCAACTGCCTGGCGTGCCGCTCGGTCAGCAGCCTCGCCACATCCTTGCGCAGCTTCTTGAGCTGCGAAGTATCTTCCACCTTCTCGGTGACGGTCTGGCTCCGGAGCGTAAAGAGCTTCTCACGAACCTTCTTCAGCTCGATGCCGATCTCTTCGTCACGCATCTTCTTGATTTCTTCGTTGGTCGCCATCGCCAATCCTCACTCGGGGTGCCCGAAGCCGGGCCCCGTTTCCATAAACATCAGACCGAAATCCGCCGACCAACAAACCGGCAACGCACCGGCATCTTCATCGCCACACGGGCCATCGCCTTGCGGGCATCATCTTCGCTAACACCCGTCACCTCAAAGAGCATTGTCCCCGGACGCACGCGGGCCGCCCAATAATCGACATCCGCCTTGCCCTTGCCCATGCGGGTTTCGAGCGGCTTCTTCGAGACGGGCTTGTCCGGGAAAATCCGGATAAACACCTTGCCCTCGCGGCCGAGAAAGTGCCTCGCCGCGACACGGCCGGCCTCGATCACATTGCTCTTGAGCCAGCACCCCTCCATCGCCTGGAGACCATAGTCACCAAACGCAACATAGTTGCCCTTGGTCGCCTTGCGGTCCCGGGCACGCCGGAACTCCTTGCGGTACTTCACTCGCTTTGGAATCTTATATGGAGGCATGGTGCATTCTTCCTTCCAAACCCATCATCACATCTTCGCACCCTTCTGCGAAGATTGTCTTATCCGTTCACTTCTCTTACCTGCGACCCCGGGCACGCGGCTGGGCCCCGGCTGCACGCGACTGGTGCTCTTCCTCTCGTTGGGTTTCTTCGCCATAGAGACCCTTGAAGATCCACGCCTTCACCCCGATCACGCCATAGGTCGTCATCGACTCGGCAAAGCCGTAATCAATATGCGCCTGGAGCGTCGAGAGCGGGAGCGCCCCGAGCCGAACATCGAGCTTGCGGCTCATCTCGGCGCCGCCAAGACGCCCGGAGATCTGGATACGAGCCCCAAGAGCACCCGCCTGCATCACGCCTTCGACACGCATCTTGACGATACGCCGATACGCGCCCCGTTTCTTGAGCTGCTCGGCGATGCCATCGGCAACCAGCTGCGCGTCCATGTCCGGCTGCTTGATCTCGACGATCGAGATCGCCACCTTGCGGCCGGTCATATAAGTCAACTCCTGCGTGATCCGCTCCACCTCGGCACCCTTGGGCCCGATGACCAACCCCGGACGGGCTGTCCGCACGATGATCTTGAGCTCCTCACGGGTGCGTTCGATGTGGATGTCCGCAACCGCAGCACTCGGCGGCGTGCGGTTGAGCCGACGGTCGAGATACTTGCGGATCCGCTCATCCTCGACGAGCAGCTCGCCATAGAGAGCCTTGGGTGCATACCAGCGAGACCGATGCGCCTCGGTGATGCCCAGCCGAAAGCCGAATGGGTGTGTTTTCTGGCCCATTTAGTCACGCTCCTGCACACTGACGGTGATATGTGATTGTCGCTTCAGAATCTGATGAGCCCGGCCACGATCTTTGGGACGGAACCGCTTGAGCGGCTTGGCCCCATCGACAGTCGCCTTGGCAACAAACAACTCACCGACATCGGCGTCGGCAAGCTCGGCATCCGCGACCGCAGCCGCCAGCGCCTTCTTGACATTCACCGCTGCTCGCTGGGGAGCAAACGAGAGAATCGTCAACGCCTCGTCGGCCTGCTTGCCACGGATCATGTCCACGATCAGCCTCGCCTTGCGGCCGCTGCCACGGTGGAACTTAATCTCGCTGGTAAAGGTCGCAAGCTCCCGAACCTCACACCCCAGCGTCTGCGCCATGGATGCAATATCGCGAGCCTTGCAACGCGGATGATCGCGCCCAGCCATCCAGTTCTTGACAGCCGTGATCGCCCGATCGCCTTCGAGCCCTGTACGCTCGACCGACGAGACAAGCTCCTCGACGCCAATACCCGTCTGTTCGCTCAGACGCTTCAGTTTTTCGCCACGAATCCTCACAGCACAACCCTCGGTGGTTGGGTCTCAGTGGGGCAACTCCTCAGTTGCCCGACCTGATCCCTTCCTTCTTGTTTGTGTGACCTCGGAAAGTCCGCGTTGCTGAGAACTCGCCCAGCTTGTGACCGACCATATCTTCGGTAATGTACACTTCCATAAACGCCCGACCATTGTGGACCTTGAAGGTCTGGCCGACAAACTCGGGCACGATCGTGCAACGACGCGCCCAGGTCTTGATCGGCTCACGCTTCCCGGTCGCGATCTGCTTCTCCACCTTGCGGAAGAGCTTCTCATCGACGAACGGACCTTTTTTCAGACTTCGGCTCATAGTTTGCCTCGATGCCTCTGATACACGGCTCGGAGAGCCGCGCTACTTGCTTACTTCAACTGCCCGTACCGCTTGCTCACGCGGCGACGGATGATCAACTTAGTGGATGCTTTCTTCCTGTCACGGGTCGAGCCGCCCTTGGCGAGTGTGCCCGAGGGGCCGCAGGGTGGGCGACCGCCCTTGCTCTTGCCATCGCCGCCACCGAGCGGGTGGGCGTGGTGGCTCTTGGCAACGCCTCGGGTCATCGGCCGCCGACCGAGGTGGCGGGAGATGCCCGCCTTGCCGAGCCGGCGGTGCTGGTGGTCGGAGTTGCCGATCACACCGATCGTTGCCATGCAGTCCAAAAGTACCCGGCGGACCTCGCCGCTGGGCAGGACAACCGTGGCGTACTTGCCCTCTTTGTTCGAGAGCTTGGCCCCGACGCCCGCCGATCGGCAGATCTGGGCTCCACGACCGGGCTGGAGCTCGAGGCAGTGAATGCTCATGCCTGCGGGGATAAACCGCAAGGGCATCATGTTGCCCGGCTCAGGCTCGGAGGGCTCGTTGCGTGTGCAGATGATGGTGGTCCCGACCTCAACACCTGCGGGAGCGGGGATGTACCGTTTGATGCCATCGGTATATTCAATCAGCGCGATGTGGCTCGACCGGTTGGGGTCGTACTCGATGGCAATCACTTTGCCCTCGATGCCGTCGCGGTCCTTGCGGGTGAAATCGATGACGCGGTAGAGGCGTTTGGCCCCGCCGCCACGACCCCGGACGGTGATCTTGCCGTGGTGGTTCCGCCCGCCCTTCTTGGGCAGAGGACGCACCAGCGACTTCTCGGGACGGTGCTTGGTCACCTCGGTGTGGAGGTTGACCGAGGCGTTCCGCCGGCCGGCACTTGTGGGTTTGTAGATTCTGATGGGCATCAGTTCATCCTCGTACGAATCTTAGAACAGGTCGATCGTCTGGCCCTCGGCCAGGCGGACGATCGCCTTCTTGGTCTTGGTTTCAGTCACCCAGCCATACTTGAGGCGTCGTTCCTTGCCCTTGCGGACTTGGGTGTTCACCCCGACGACCTTCACGCCATAAATCGATTCGACCGCGTCCTTGATCTGGTCCTTGCTGGCCCGGCGATCGACAAGGAAGGTAAACCGACCCTGCTCGTTCATCGCCTCGGTGCTTTTCTCAGTCAGCATGGGCTTTTTGATAATATAGGTTGCGTCCATATCAGCCAACCTCCTCAGTCGTCGCGGAAACCTTGCGGCCCATGGGCTCGACCTTCGCCATCTTGCTGATCTGTGAACTCGGCCCCGAGAGCCACGCTTCGAGCTCTGACTTCCCGATAATCAGGTACCGGTGGTTGAGCATGTCAAAGGCCGTGAGCTGGTCGGCACAGCAGATATCGACATTGCCGACATTGCGGGCACTGAGCCAGATATTCTTGCTCTTGGTGCGATCCTTGGACAACGCCAAGAGTGCCCGGTGGTCGATCCCAACCGCCTTGATAAACTCGCTGAACGCCTTGGTGTGCGGCTTGTCGAAGGTCAGATCATCGATGATCTTGACCTCGCCATCGACCAGCTTGGCGAGCAGCGCGTTGCGGTTGGCCTTGCGACGCATCTTTTTGGGCATCGTGAGGTGGTAGTCCTCGCGGTGCTTGCGCTTGGCAAACGAGTGCCCGCCGCCTCGGAAGTGCGGCGGCTTCTTGTTGCC